>Ga0126342_10017253_pt1 | contig 12508 bp, 14 predicted proteins | sample Cyp1metagenome_FD_92528 | JGI IMG/M metagenome (GOLD analysis project Ga0126342, IMG submission 92528) | Coral microbial communities from Lord Howe Island, Old Settlement Bay, Australia - Cyphastrea 1 metagenome | ecosystem: Host-associated > Invertebrates > Cnidaria > Coral ...
AAAGCCGAAGCAGCTAAGTGGCCGAAGCAGCTACAGCTACAGTAGCCGAGACAGCTGCCGCCTCTTTGGCGTAGAGATGGCGTGGCCAGTTTTCAGCCACAAGCTTCCGTGAAGTGCTTGAGCCGAGGCTCCTGAAGCGACGCGGATCTCAGACATTGCTCCTAAGAAGAGGACAATTCGTCCTGCCCTTAGGGGGTTCAAGGACGACCCCAAGGCTTCTAAGGAGAGGACAACAATGGGACAAAGGCCTTTGAAAAACTCATTTCAGTTTCGTCCCCTTCTCGTCCTCCCCTTACGAGGTTCAAGGACAACCCCGAAGCTCCTAAGGAGAGGACATTCCCACCCGTTGATTCGAGGTCCGTTGATTTTTTTTTGATGCTCCTAATAAGGAGAGGACAAAAAGCACATATTGAGTAGCCAAGCCTCCAAATCAAAGCTGTCGTTGAATCTACCAATATTTGTGGGCAATCATCTCTTAGATTCAACCCATTGGTAGATTCCATGTAGCGACCAGAAACCCAAAGTCTTTACCCTGACGCTTCAACACACCCCAGCCAATTCCTATTTTCGCGATAAGTCCATCACGATCTGCTATGTACAAAAACTGACTAAGTAAGTAATGCAGCTTCAAAGTGAGAAGTCGGAACAGCGTCAAAATAAGCCAAAGCAGCTTTGACAGCCGGAAGCAGCTTGCCTGATGCTGCAAGGGCTTGGCTGAAACAGCTACTGCTAAGGCCGGTGCAGCGGGCCCGAGTCTGACGCAGGGCCGAAACAGCCCTCCTCGCTGCGTGGACATGCTGAGCCGAAGCAGCCAAACAGCCACCGCCCTCCTGAAGCCAACGTCTGACTGCTCCAGAGCCCGCCTTTGTCCTTTGATGCTTTTGGAAGCTTTTTTGCATGTGAACGGGCTTTGTGATTTCATTGTTTGCTCAGACGCTTGTCAATTCGCTTTGGCTAGAATCGTGCAGTCAGCACCCCATGGTGTGCGCAACCAAGTTCCCAGCTCTGGGCGATGACATGAAATACGGAACTGTGAGCCCCATTTCAATCCCAAGGATCGAAGCCATTGCAAACGGAGCAATGCTGCTGTCGTGTTTGGCAGCTACTGACCCAAATTGCAAACGAGAAATAAGAATAAACCAGCAATATTTTCAAATACCTCTTCAGCTGCCTCGACGAGAAAAACTGAAAGAGCCCATGGAAAGTGAAAAATATGTACGAATATGTATGAATTTTGAAAAGGAAAGGACAAGGGACACAAACAACATGTTCCGTACATGTCTTAGATGTCACAAGTTAGGGTTGCAAAAGGTATTCGAAATCAGTCATTGTTGAAGCAAACGAGATTCTCAAATAGCTTAGCCTCAAAACAAAATACAAAAACATATCTCAGGTCACCCCCCCGAAAAAAAAAATACAAAAATTCAGCTAAATATGAGCAAGTAAATGTCCAGCTTCATTGGTCAAAATCCGGTTTGGATTGGCCCATGAATCTAGATGATGTTCATTGTTTTCTCACGGCTGGAGGTTACTTCAGACCAACATCTACATTTCGGGCAAAAACGAAATCTGTGAAATCCCAGTTGAAAAATGGAAAGTCACACATCAAAACAAATAATTATAGAGCAATTTACATCGGTCTATTCAATCTACTCCTTGTCCTTGCTCCCTTCTACACCAAGACCATTGAAGAGATTACGGCATCCCACGTTGCCAGGCAACCATTCATACAATGGCCCAGTTGGAAATGCATACAAGGACGTCGGCAAACCTGCACAGGGGGATGATGAAAAAACTGCAAATACTGTCGGAACAAAGGAATACTGGTGGACCAGCAGATTTGGGGCGTTTCTACGGTGTGCAAACGAGGGTCAAAACTGCGTCTATTATAGGTGTATCAAAAAATGAACAGTCAGTTGTTATTTATATATATATATATATAGATACATACACACACAGAGAGATATATATTATATATATATATAAATCCCTCTCTCGATATTGATATGCGTATATTAGAAGCGCAGATCAAACAAAACTTGCCTACGGATGCCTAAGAAGCTTTGAAGGTTCAATGCAAACCAGTAGTACTGCACAAAGCGCTGGCGGAAGTTTCAATGACAGGAAACTATATAGGAGAGGTGAGTGGCTGAGTCTCAATCTCTCTCTCTCTCTCCCTGTCTTTATCTATCTGTCTGCCTATCTATCTGTTTTCCTATCTCTCTGACCATCAATCTCGATCTCTCTCTCTCTCTCTCTCTCTTTCTCTCTCTCTCTATCTATGTCTCTCTCTCTCTCTCGCTATCCATTTCTATCTCATTGTCCGTCTCTATCTATCTATTTCTCCTTCTATCTATCTATCTATCTGTCTGTCTGTCTTGTCTTGTCTTGTCTTGTCTTGTCCTGTCTGTCTGTCTGTTTGTCTATCTGCCTACCTGCCTACCTGTCTATCTTCCTATCTGTCTATCTAATTGTCTGTCTGTCTGTCTGTCTGTCTGTCCGTCTGTCTGTCTGTCTGTCTGTCTGTCTATCTGTCTCTCTATCTATCTGTCCATCTGTCTAGCTGCCAAGTCTAGCTGTCTATCTGTCTGTCTATCTAACGGTCTATCTCTATCTATCGATCGATCGATCGATCAATCAATCTATTCAAGCCGTTGTAAGTGGTGCGGACGCGGTGTGCTTTTAACATTTTGACTTCAAAATCTTTTTCGAGCCAAAACCGCATACACTTTTTCGACAGCTCAACATCCAAAAATGGTCCGAACATGGTGTTCTTTTGACATTTTGACTTCGAAACGCGCTTCGCGCCACAACCGCGTGCACTTTTTGAACATCTCAACTTCCAATAGTGCTCCGGCTCCGGAGCTTTGTTTTGCCCCACAGCCACGTGTGCTTTTTTAAGAGATCAAATGGTCCGAACCCATCCGAACCCGAGGTGTTTTTGACATGTTCACTTCCAAGTGCACTTCGCGCCACAGCCGTGTGCAATTGTTGATCTCTCATCTGACCAGATGGCTCTGCACCCGCTGCTTTCATGTTCACAATCATTTCTCATATTTTCCCATCCTAGTGGGGGCTTTCAATGACTTCTTTCTCGGTATCACTCTCTCATTTTTATCCATGTTCAATCACATGGCCGTCCCATGCCGTCCCCAATCCGTCACCATTTTGCGCCTCTGGATGTCCTAAGGTGCCAGGACTTGGAAGGAGTTGCAAGGAGAGCCGTGGCGACGGCGCCGTTGGCTCCTCCTCCCCAGCTGGGGACACCGGGGATGCCGCGAGTCCAGCAGGGCTCAGTTCACTCAAGGCCATCAAACATGGGGAGATGTCTGTGCCTCGGCCATGCGACCAGGCACCTGCTTGCGTGTTGTTGGGTGGTTGGAAGCATGGTATAAAGTATCCTTTGTGTATACACTGGATGGGTAATTACCCATATGAAGAAATATGAATGTCGTGTACATCATAAGTTAAGTTTTACTTTGATCAAGCAACTCTACCTTACAGAACTTTACAACCAACACTTGTTTATTTTGCAATCATCTGTGCCTGGGGCTGGAAATTTTGCGTCAAAAAAACGGGGAGATTGCCATCCCAGTGGTCCCGAATAAGTTTTCCAAACTTCTATCTGACCCTCTAGTGAGACCCAAACTGAAGCTATTGTGTGCGTCTATTTCGTACATGGGTGCGATGAGAATAATCCAAGGGGCCATCCAGCAACTCTTAAAGTTCACAAATCTTGGGAAAAACATGCGATCCCTATATGCCCTAAGCAACCAAGTGCATTCTCTGGAAGTATTTGGGTATGATTTAGGTGGTTAAGTAGCTTCTCACAAAGCTTGGGCCCATAGGCCCATAGGGATAGATGATTGCGTTCCACGTGCCAAGAGGCTTGGCATTGAGACTGGGCTTGTGTCCTCTCAGGCAGCACGACGGCCCTGCTGACATCAGTGTCTGAATGATTGACTGAAGGAATGACCGAATGGTTGAAGAGCTGAATTGGCCAGCATGAGTAAAAGGATGGAAAAAAGATGTGCTGAGTGAGCCTCCTCTTCTCTGAGCGTTGTCTTCTCTCAGCCAATTCTTCTCTGAGCTATCTGAACTGCTTCTCCTGTAAGCTACCTCTTCTTTGAGTTACCTGTCCAGAATGTCCAACACCCAGAAAAGGGGTTAAGTTCACCGCTTTATATATAACATTGACGAATGATATTACCAAATTCGACCAAAATCTATTTTTCGGGTGGTGCTATAATAACTCTAGATTATATTTATAACCACGACCACACACACATATATAGACACATATATAGACACATACATAATACATACTATATATATACATACATACATCCATCCATCCATCCATCCATCCATACATACATACATACATACCATATATGTATATATACACATGTATACACTATTAAATATTATATATATATATTAAAAAGACACTATGTTAGATAGATATTCATACAGATTTCAAAAGGTCGTTGTTCATCACCTTTGCCATATGTTTGTTTTGCTTCAGCCATATTTTCAAGATGTTCAAAGCGTCCTTCAGCATCTCAGTGAGGTTGTTGAGGTACTCCTCTTCCGAGACCAGGAAGGGCTCTTCAGCTCTGCCCGGAGGCGCCGAGCAGGAGCGACGTGAGCAGTCGCCTAGCGGCGAGTCGACTTCCTCCACTGAGGCATCGATAAAGGTCTTGCTGTACCTGACAGCCGGCACCGGCACCTCGTTAGACCCACGGGACCCAGGGGAACGAGGAAAGGACAGGGGACCCACGTGTTGACAGCATGAGCGACAGAGATGTTGGAGATATCACTGATATGAACTGAACAAATATGATAGAGCCGAATGACATGGAAGATGTGGAGGATATTGCTGCAAACACTAAAACAGATACTTTTAATGGTATGGTACGAGTAGAAGATGGTAGAAGAAATCAAGGTCAAGAAACACCTTTGGGTTTCGGTTCAAAAGTAAGGTCCCATGATTGTCTTGTCATGTATATCATAAACACCTTTAAACAACAATAAGCGACGGATCAGTTGGCTGAAGTAGATTGAAGTAGATTATCTATTCTAAAGTAGATTATCCGGCAGCATTTACATTGCTCATGTTCTATGTTATATTTGATGCGAAAGTATGCGTGGTACAGTACAGGTTGTAATAGAGTCAAACCAAACTTCGCAAAAATCATGCATGATGTAAGTAGTGGGACCGACAATTCCAAGTATTGGCTCCTGACATTAAATTCCTGACATTAAATTCACGCTATCTTACGCTGATGTGTTGCTGATGGACCCTCTGAGATTCCAGGCTATGTTGATCTTGCAGCCTCTTTTCATACGTGTTTCAATATGTTTCAACAACGGTTTCAACCCCCAAAATTCGCAATGCCAAGATGCTTGAGCCGAAGGACCAGATCTGAACCTGCCATCCTGCTGAATTGATTCGTGAATAGCTGCCTGATCCGGTAAGCACAAATGGCTGCAGCGAAAAAACTTTCTTGTAATCCAACATAGCTTTGCAAAATAACCCATGTATAGATGATTTCCCGAGGTTTATTTATTACAGTCAACAGGTATAATTAATATTAATTAATCATGTATAATCCGCTGGCATCAGCCCACCTATAACTGAGAAAGGCTCATCACTTTACACAAAATGGTGGCAAAGAGTCATTGCGGGTCTCGCAATCAGAAGCACAACAAACTTCCTTTGGAGTGCATGGTTTCTCAACATGGTTTAACGCATCAGTATTTGTTAAGTGCCTCGGCAAGCTGTTGTCATCATTTTTGCTCAAAGAAGTGCAATATCTGTTGCTGTTGAGGAAGAGCAACGGCAGAAAGATGGATTTGTATCCAAAATCTGCAAGGTCATCTATAACATATGTCTATATATTATTTAAAAAATCATTAATTATACATATATATATACATGTTACAGTATATATACATACATGTCCACTGTCTTGCCCAGTCGGACTTTTCTTGGTCGAGATTCAGGCTTGAGCTTGGTATGACACCATGCCTCATGGAAAACACACGGCTGGAATGATCCCTGGCCGATCCATATCCGTGTCATGTCCCATTTTTCCCGTTGAATCCCCCATTTGGATCATCCCGGTTGTCTCATCTCATTCGACGGACGTCTCCCGGCTCAAACGAATTCGTTGCAGCGCGGGCAAATGTGGCAGGAATGTCATGTCAGTTCTATCCGTGGTAAGCCATGGATATGAAAAATCCCCAGAAACTCAGAAACCCCCATGTTTACAGCGGATTCCGTCCTGAGATGCTTAGAGCACCGGTAGGAACAAAAGCAGCAGCCATTAAATACATTTGAGAATGCAGTTCTTGGCTGACGTCTGTACAAACAAGATGTATGTGAATAAAGTTATACAGGCGGTTGCTATTTGACGATATTTAAAAATAATCTGCGTTCTTGTTCTTTTTCTGCAGGGGTCAGTTCCAAACTATTCTCGATTCTTGAGCAGGCATAACCTATATAATGGCGGTCCAACAAACCCTTGCTACATTAGTAATCCCTTCTGCCTACCGACAACCACTAAGCCGTCCAGAAACCTGGTTTGGTACGTACTGAATATCTTCATTGTGGGGCCTTTGACTTTGGGGTAGCCTATTGATATCTCTGATTTTTGATTATATATATATATATTTATTTATTTATCAATTGTATATTAAGTTGGATAATAGTATAGGTTCGACTCAGAAAAAGCGACTCCAAAATCCAGCGGTTTCTCGGGGGTGTTGCGTGTTGTTGGGTCCTGTTGGCGATTGCTGGCTCTGTAATCCCATTGTATCCCATTACAGTACATATTCCATTAAGTTCCACTATTTATAGAAATCACCATAAAACCACCAAAGACATAGGGATAGGACTGTATATCCTGCTGTATTTATGTATCCCGGTTCGATTGTACCCCCATGGCATGTCTCCTGATTATATTATATTCCAATGATGCCCCTGTATCATACAGCATCTCCATTCTATCCTATTGAAAGCCCATTAAAGATCCCATTCATCTTGGGTGTCAAATCGCAAATTGCATGTAATTGCCACAACCCCGCACAGCCTCCGTGTTCCGGCTCCGGGTGTCGCCACTTGCCCTTCTGGTTGTGGGAATGGGGATGATCAATTAATGAACAGGAGGCCAGCGGCTGCGTAAACATCAACCATCCAGGGCCATTGTCACACCTTTGACCTGCAAAAACGAGTGAAATCAGGTTTTCAAATAGTTTTGTCAATTTGTTCTTTTTGTGTTTTTTTCTTTTTCTAAGAATATATATATATACGTATACGTATATATATAATATGGTATAATGGTCGCAACAAATCCACGAGTCTTCAAGACCTTGAACAACGTGGTGAGGTCTAAATCCGGAAACCAAAGGAATTAACCCTACGATTAGGTAAACAAACAGCAAAGCAGCGATTGATTCCTCATGATTCCTCCATTTTTTTTGCGGGAAGCTCCTGGAATGAAATCATGGTGTCACGCCCACAACCATGGCCAAAGATGACAAGAGACGCCACAGGAGCAAAAGTGCCTAAAACTACAAGGAGCCTTTGCGTCGTATCAGCCCATTGAGGGGGAAGCAATAGCTCTTCAGAATCTGCCTCACTAACATCCCGTCCCATCACTTGCAAAATTTGCAAACAGTGCCAGATCCGCACAATCTGGGGTTTCACACTTGAAATCTGGTCATCATAAGGAGCTGCAAACTCCAACTTTCATCACAGATCTATATAGTGGTCATCTTCAACTCCCTCGTTGTCACCATGCGCATCATAGCACCTGGGGAGCAGCAAACAAGATCTAGCATAGCAGCATAGGTCAAAGAAATAGAAACCATCAGAAACAGTTCACCACTTCACTTCCACTTCACTTCCTCCTCTAAGGCCCAAATCTTCAGCCTATTTCGGCCTACGGCCTACGGGCTCAGGCCCCAGAGGTCAGCCTATGACATGCGTGAATTGGAAAGTTTGCGGTCGTCGTGCCTGGTTGAAGATGACAGGGCCCTTGTTCTGCTTTTGTTCTGCTTTTTCATTGGCATTCAGTCACCACTATGGCCAAACAACCCAGAGCCATGAAATTCGTTCCCTCTCTCGTCCATAGATTGATAGAACAGCGAAGGCTGGCATTGCAGGTCCAAACATGTTCAAACCAGCAAAGGCCAAGTGTACTCTTGTTAAAGCATCATCCTTGGATTGCAAGGGGAAGTTTACAGGACACATGGTTTTGACTAACTATCAATTATAGGCTAGGGATGGCTAGGGTGTTCCTGCAGATTTTCCCTTAATCCAGTGCAGTATTTTGGGCGATCTTCTTTGGACCTACCATCGCACACTGGGCGCAAGACTTGCAGGAATGACTCTATACCGCCGTCAACATGACTCGTTGTCTTGGTGACCCGCTGCCATGAAATCGGGGGGGGGGTGCTGTCGGCCAAGACAAGGTGCCATGTACTGCTCAGATGGGCAGGAGAAAAGTGACACTTGATTTCTACTTTAACATTCAGAACATCCAATTCGGAATTTACCACATCAAATTCTTGGGAAACTGGGGAACATTTGCATTGCCGTCGGCTCCATTAGCCCATCCAAACAAATGTTCTACTGGACCCTCACCGAAATCCTTCGGGTGAGATACCCCGCAGTGGCCTCTACGACATCTGCCTGGGCACTGCTAATAGCCATTATTGCACGCCAAATGCTGCCCAGAGTCCCTGAATCATGTCAACATGATGGACCATCTGGCGTTATTAACATGATGAACATTTTCAGTCCAGCATTTAAGAAAAATGGTTGGTATTAAGGATCATTTACCTTTGGGCATTTCAGTGGATCATTTCAACATCACGGGCCTTTTCAGCAAGTCTTCCCAGTTGAGGCGAGGATTGGATACAAATGTTGGATAGGCCAGAGAATTGCATGGCTGACCGCAGGCAACCCCCAAATTTCATGGTGAGACAGTGAGACACGACATGACATAGAATCTCCATAGAAATGATTCATTTTAAAAAACTTGCCGAAAGCAAAAACCAACATCTTCACCAAATTCACCCAAAGTTTACCGTCCGGAGATCCATTATAATGATTTTATCGGAAAATCATCAAACTAAATTGTGGATGACTTGCAGCATGCCACGTTTTCCCCAAAATCCGACATGTTCTGAGTTCTAAGCCTTTCAGCTGGGCACATTTGACCTTCAAACCTTCGCCGTCGCCAGCGCCCAGGTGGCTTCTTTGGAGCGTCAGTGCCTTGGGATGAGCCACTCCCATGGATGGAATTTTTCTGCATGGAACACCTCTAGGAAACAAGTGAAAAACCACAGTTTGACCACGAAAAACACAGGGAGGTAGCAATGTATTCAAGTGTGACGTTCTATTGTTGATAGGAAAAACATGGATAAACATGGTTTCCCATGAATTTCCCTCCTGTACCTTATCCTCATGAATGAGTCCAAACCCTACGAACAGACAACATAATTTCCGTGTGATTTGAAGGTTCTCCGGGAGTTCTCCGCTTCATGTTATCATGCTTTATCATGTTTCAAAGGACCAGCGTATGCTTGGAAGAAAGGGAGCGCGGAAGTGAGACTGACGTAGCCCTAAGATGGGGGGCCCAGAGTTCCAACACAACCAAAACCGGCCCAATGCACCCACCACACCCAGATGCCAAGGCTGCCAAGAGGCTTTCACTGAAGTTCCAGAAACAGCCACGTGCGGTTCGGCCGGTGCCAACCGCAAAAAATTGGGTCATATTTCAAAGATGCTGGGACAACGGCCACGGGTCACTGAGGAAATCCTCAGGACCGACTACTTCGCGCAGGGGCTCCCAAGCCCCCGGGGTGGTCGAACACTGAACTCCGAACCTAGTGGAACCACTTTAACTACCAGAGAATCTTCAAATTTCAGCTGTGGAGGCCAGAATTCTATCTAGATGAATGACAGATTCTAAATTCTTATGCCTTAGACGCTTATAGATGCTTATGGATGATAAAGGACTAGTCTACACAAGTATAGATGATTATAGATGAATACAGATTATTATAGATGAATATGGATTAGATGATTTAAGATGATGTTGGATAAATTTTGATTTTAGGTTGTTATAGATAACATCATATTATCCCGGAATATCAGGTGGCTTCGTCTGCAAAGAGGGTTCTACTGATTCTACTCCAAGTATCATGGTTGATTATCATGCTCCCCATTCAATTGGCCGTTCCGGGTGCCCCAATTTGTATCAAGTTTTGGACAAACCCATGTGCATAGTATCCTCTTGTCTATGTAGAGTCAGATGATTTCTACGATGTCATTGACTACCATGCCACATGTGAAAGACAGCCTTTGTTGCAAGGGTTTTTTTTGGTAGTTTCAGACAGGGTCATCGATGCACCAATAGTAGCCATTTCCCATAAGTATGGAAGTCCCCTCTGGGCATTGAACGGTTCAGGAGTCTTTCGCAAGGCTTGATGGAACGAGGCCCACGTTTAGTGATGGAACATGATTTGTATTGTTGAAAATGCAAAATCTGATAGCTCAATGTAGAAGCTCTGTATGCCAATATATCGTCATGACATACATCCCTATATAATCATGGTGTATCAGCGTTGCTTTCTGTATCTCGGTGCTACTTGTTGTGGCCCTATGCGTTTTGAATGCAAGGCATTTTGTAGTCCAAGTGGGAGGATCATGTCTCCGGGAGCCTGGTTTTCCTTGGAAAGTGGGTGTCCAGTTCGAGGCTTGTTTCAAGGAGAACTATATAACTGTACCCTCCAATAAACTAACATAGATAATAAATATCAATGGTTTCCCTGGGAAATTATCTACAAATGGTGGATTTTCCATACCTATATATACCTATGCTAGTTTACTGAAGGTTTTTCCCCCATGGTTCCCAAGGCACCTAGTGTCGTGCATGCAACGTTCGATCACTCTGAGGCATCCAAATATCCAAGTATCATTTAAGATGATCCTGACATATCTTGGCCCTACTGTTTGTATATGTGTTTGAAAAATTACATAAGCCTAAATTTTACACGCTGTTACAACGTTATACATGTTGATGTATATCAATAAACATATATATATATATATATCTATATGTAAATATACATGTACACACACACATATATATATACACGTGTGCGTATGATAAACCAATTTGCCAAACCTAAGGTTGATTCGCAAGAGCAGTCTGGCAGAGCTCTCAGAAAATCTGCCTCCACCGCAGTCTGAATGCTTCTTTTTGGGGGGGCAACCTCTCACCATCCTTGGCCTTAAACACCTGGTTTGACCACCACCCATGGGCCATTTTTCGGGCGAGTTGCGCCCCTCTTGCCAGGGGCGACGCTGGGTTTGTAAAGATTGAAATTTGTCAAAAGGTGACATGTCTAGGGTAGAATCACCAGCCAAACAAACATCCAAACCCACTATTATATAATATAGTTCCAACTTGTTTTTTCTGCTAGTTGGCAACAAAGACATCGGCAGAGAACACACACACACATAATATATATATATGTGTGTATGGTATGCTTATTATGCAGCATATATATATAATGTATATATACACCTTTATAAATATTCATATGTTGGTATGCATGCACATACTATAATATATATATATTATGTGATAATATGTATCATACATCTGATACTTTCTGCTGGTTGGCGGTTACGACAAAAGTCAACAACGAGGCCGTCCCAGCACGGACAAATCTCAAACCACTAATTGGATCAAAACACATTCATATCGTGTATCAATGTTATAAACCACCAATATTCTCATAGTTTAGACATGTTCCACCCAGTTATGGGGATTTTGGGGATAGTTCCAACATTACAAACTTATGGTCATATGGCGGGCGTTACCCCGAGCACGGCACATGGTGCCTAGCTTCTCCGGCGGCTTTCGCTTCAGTAACGAGACGCTGCTACTGATCCCCCAAAGCCGCACATGAAACACCGTGGATATGTCAAACTATAATTTGGTGTCAAACACCTGGTGTTTATAGATGTTATAGTTCATGAATGTTCATGATGTCGCCGCCATAGCCAAGTAATATATAAATACATAAAAATAAATATTCAAGTAGAAACAGGAATCAATGATATCTCAAGATATCTCAAGATTCCCAAAGCAACATTGGATATCTCTCTCTCTCTCTCTCCCTCTCTCTCTCTCTCTCTCTCTCCAAGCGAGATTGATATTTCCCCACCTGCCAGGTGAGGGTTGTTAGATTTTACCAGAGCTGTTCTCCTCATCCTCCTCCGCCTCCTCCTCCAGTTTCTCCTCGACCATGTCTGCATCAACTTCCACCTCAACTTCCGCCTTGCCAACTCTTCGCCAAACTCTTCGCCAACTTCCCAGCTCAGTGCGCACTGCTGGACCTCAACCTGAGACAATCCCAGCTCAGTGCGCACCGCTGGACCTCAACCTGGGACCTTCCCAGCTCAGTGCGCACCGCTGGACCT
>Ga0126342_10017254_pt1 | contig 12507 bp, 12 predicted proteins | sample Cyp1metagenome_FD_92528 | JGI IMG/M metagenome (GOLD analysis project Ga0126342, IMG submission 92528) | Coral microbial communities from Lord Howe Island, Old Settlement Bay, Australia - Cyphastrea 1 metagenome | ecosystem: Host-associated > Invertebrates > Cnidaria > Coral ...
AGACTACCTCCGGGAAGGTTTTCCTTGGCCCGCCCGGCCATTTAAACATACGGAATCCAATTCATTTAAACATACGGTAAGTACATTTAAATATACGAACTGGTATTTCATACTACCTCCGGGTCCTCGCGGTCAGGCCCGCCCTCCACATATTTAAATGTCTTTACCGTATATATACAGTACATATATATATATATATATTTGTAAATAATTTGGAATTTGAATATGTTCCATATGGTGAAAAACCGTCATGATTAATGTTCAATCATTGCTACCGCTCACAATTGTTCCTTTCTATTTATCGTCATGGCCAAACTGTCATGTGGCTGGGAAACTCAATTCGTAGCTCCTTGGCTACGCAAAATTGGGAATGTGGCAACCCATAGCTCCGAAGTGCTCCCAGTCCTAACCACCAGATAGTTATATTATATCAAAATTTATCAAGACCAAACAATGAACAAATATATATATATATATTATATATATAATCCACATAAACATTAAAAGCATTAAAAACATTAAAAACATTAAAAGCATTAAAAACATTAACAACATTAAAAACGTTAAAACATTAAAAACAGAAAGGTAGAAGTACAAGACACCATGGAATCTTGAAAACCGTACGTCCATGCTTTTGCCCAACTTCCAGGACAGGAGGCCCAGTCGATTGTCCATTCATGGTGGATTTTCAATCAGCAAATCCAGGAACGATCGTGATGCCGTGATGCTGTGATGCTGATTGTTATTCATGATCATGATCATTATCCTTGTTTTTACATATGTCATATTGAAATTATATGTATATATTATATATATATTGTATATATACATATCTATATATACATTTCTATATACACATAGATGTACTTGTTTATACTTGTTTGATATTCAAGGTTACTTATCACTTATGATTCAGTAAAATCTTCCTGATTCTTCATGTGCTGCTGACCCTCCAAGTACCTCGAAGCCCAGCTTTTTTTGAGGCTCCCAGTCCGAGGGGCTGTGGCAAATGATGCGACAGCGTCATCGAGGAAGTTTCACCTAGAGTCATTTTTTTTGGTCTGAAACCATCCATAGCCATCCCATATATCCATATTATCCATGTTTTAGTTTTTTATGCATATTCAATCATATTCATATATGGATCATGTTTCCATATGGCATAGAAACAACCAGACTATCAGACTGACCTCTTTCTGTAGATCTTCTAAGGTTCAAAGGAGTAATGACCATTCCATAGGATGGAACTCCTTTGATAGGTTCAAACCTGCAACTGATCTCTGGTCTTGATTCGGATTCGAAAATCACCAAAAATGGACCAATATATACTACGTGTTCATTTAAAAGACCTGTCGCATGGTTTCAGTTGCTGAACGATTCTGGGTGCAGGTGGCTTGCCGTCGACCCCGCTTTGAGTTGGTCATTGATGATCTTGTTCGGATTTTGCCGTTAGCGTGCATTTTTACACAGAACAAGTGAGGGAAAGTACGGTCCTTTTGTGCACATCGAGGGCAGTGTCAAAGCCCTAATCTGCACCAAACTTCACAGTGGTGGGGGGTAGAAAATCGGCATATGTTAGTTCACAAGACTGAACTTTGAGCGAAATGTGACCCTTTCTGCAACCCAAATTTCGGCGACTCCTCAAAAATTCGTTTGGAAATTCACTGCGGGTTCCAATCCCCATTGTTTCATATCCCCGCATTTGCTCTCAACAAGCATGGATCAAAATTGAAGAGCCCGACAGGCCCGACAAAAACACGGTGGTTTTCTAATCATTACCCATCTGGCCCCTCAAAAGGTCTGTGTTGATCCCTCTCAACTTGGACGTTGCCATTAAGTCTTCCCTTCTGCAGGTCATTGAAAATCCCAACCTTTGGGTCTCCAACTGGTGCTGCTTGATTAAACACACATGCATGTTCACGAAGTCCTCGCTTCTCACCCACTCTAGTCCCAAGTCTTGATTAGTTGGTTGAAATGGTGTAAATTCCACATTTGTTACCGAGTTTGGCTGGTAATATACACCTTTGTTTTCCATTTTTTGCTAAGTTGCGGAACACATTTTTCAAGAGAAACTAACGTGGTAAAGCCAATGCCATAAACCTATACTTGCGGAATTGTTGAAATTCAAAAATGGTTGATGACTTGGCGATGGTCTCTTGGGTTTAGCAAATTACCAATTATTCACTATCATCATCGATTTTATTTTCGGATTTTCCATGACGTTCCATGAAAAAAACATCCAGTTATTGGGGTACGTCCATTTATCTGGGTAAATTATATACTAATTCACTAACCTGAAATAAGGTCATTTGGGGATAGTTACCCCTACTAACCATCATTCCCGGTGAGGTCGCAGTGAGGTCGTTGTAATTTTCCCAGATTCATGGAAAGCACCATTTCTATCCATTTCTGGCATTCCCATTTCGGTGCAACTGCCAGGCCCGGTGACTGTGACTGAAGCGCTGCCGTGGCAACGACAGCGACTCTGAGGCGGAGCGAGTCATCAGCTCCTCGAAAGGGCGCTGCAGCAGCTGCCTCCTGCGGGAAATGGGGAGTTGATCCCATTGAAAGTTGATGAAAATATATTGGTTCCATAAATAAGATTAAATAGGGATATCTAAAATGGTTGGTTTATTTCATGGAAAATCCCACCTATAAATGGATGATTTGCGGGTACCCCCCTTCAGGAAACCTCCATATGAAAATTCATATAGAGGTTTCTTGAGATGGGGGATCCCCAAGTCACCATGGGTTTCAATACTACAATATACTACAATTTACAATGCGCTGATGACTTGGATGATTTAGGGGTACCCCACCATTTTAGGAAACCTCCATATCGGACATGGAAATTAAGGTGGAACAATGTGGAAAATTAAGGTTGCTATCTATCCGACTAATTGATGATTCTCCGTAAACCCATCAATAGTATCATACACGATAGGAGATGGATATGATGATCGTTAATTATCAAAATAGTACAGTATAAGATGGACATGAAGATGGACATTCATGTGGAATTCATATGGATATTTCTGGTGGTATTGGGGATGATGGTTGATTTTTGGGTCTACCATCAATATCTGGGTAAACTATAAGAATAACTAGCCTAAAATGTTCGGTCCTTTAGGAATGATTCCCCTCATTAATTAACTATCATTCCAGTGACGTTGCAGTGAGGTCGTTATAATTTGTCCAGATCCCATTGAAATATGGAATTTCATATGGAAATAAACATGGCTAGCCAGATCAACTTACATCGCTTGACTAACTGTAGATATTTGGATGATTAACTTGCAATCACTGGTCAAACATACTTGTAGTGTCATCCACGGATCGGAATTGGTTTGTTGCTGAGTATAGAACGATACCTGGAGATGAAGATGGTCAATTCATCCCATTGACATTTGGACATCAATATGGAGACCTCGATGGGTAGTGATGAACTCAGATTGACTAAGATCCCAGGCATCTTAACTGGCAACCAAAGCTACGCCGTAACACATTGATCGAAGGAAATTTAAAAGTCAAACTTCCGACAATATGGACAGATGAAAAGCAGAGATGGGAAGAGTCAGACGAGAGAAGAGAAGAAGAAAGAAGATCAAAAAGAGAAAGTCCCTGAAGAAAGAAGATCCAGGTGCGCGAAAAGGTAGGAAAGTCGCGAAACACTGTGTTTTTTCCAATGATTTGTGGCTCCGGAGGGTCGAAAAGTAGGCTCGCTAAAGCGGGGGGTGCGGAGCCAGCTGGCCAGGTGAGAGAAGGGACCACTTTTGGAAGTTGAGATGTCGAAAAAGTGCACGCCGTTGTGGCGCGAAGCACATTTCCAAGTCAAAAGTGTAAGAAACTGACGGGTTTGGAGCACTTTTGGAAGTTGAGATATCGGAAAAGTGCACCCGTTGTGGCGCGACGCACATTTCGAAGTCAAAATGTACAAAACACCACATTCTCGCGCAACTCTTGGACGTTGAAGCGTCGTTTTGCGTGGCAGGCACAAGGGATTGTGCACCTTGTCAAAAGTGAACAAAACGTGAGGGTTTTGTGGCATTTCTAAAAACGATGGCAGGCGTGGGACATTTGAAGAGGATCTGCAAAGATAAATTTTCCGTGGCAGGCGCAGTGCAAGAGACATGTTCATCAGAGATGTTAGGAGGTGAGGGAGCTAATTTCCTGAGACGGGTTGCATTTTGGAGCATCAGATCTTCAGTTTTGGGAAGATGATTTTGCTTGACAGGCGCAGCACTTCGTATGACCTGGCATCACTTTTTCCTGACAGGCGCAGTACTTTAGACAGGTGGAGTGGAAAAATTGCAAAACGCATTGGTACGAGGCCGTCAGCTCTGCACTCAACTTTCCATTGTTGAAGGAAGTCTCGCAGAATTGCTTCGTTTTTGATTTTGTCAATTTCGAAAAATGAGGAAGTATCGCAGAATTGCTTCGTTTTTGACGTTGTCAAGTTCCAAAATTAAGGAAGTCTCGTAGAATTGCTGCGTTTTTGATGTTGTCAAGTTCAAAAACTGAGAAAGTCTCGCAGAATAGCTGCGTTTTCAAGCTTGCAGATAGACAGACAGATAGACAGACAGACAAAGAGATAGACAGATAGACAGACAGACAGACAGACAGACAGATAGATAGATAGGTAGAAAGATAGATAGATAGATAGATAGATAGGTAGGTAGATCGGTAGATCGGTAGATAGTTAGATAGATAGATAGATAGATCGATAGATCGATAGATAGTTAGGTAGATAGATAGATAGATAGATAGACAACGACAACAGCAACAGCAACAGCAACAACAACAACAACTACTACTACTACTACCACTACTACCACAAGTACAAATACAATTACAACTACACCACATTACACTACACTGCACTAAATACACTGCAGCACACTACAACTACAAATGCATATGCGGCTACAACTACATTACATTACATTGCAATACAACTGCAACTACAACTGCAACTACACTTGCAACTACCACTAAATTGCACTACACGACACTACACTAATCGCACTACACTACACTACAGCTACAACTGCACTACCTTACCTACACTACGCTAGACTGCACTACACTATACCAAACTACAGCACACAACACTACAGTACACTACAATAGACTACACTAATTACACCACACCACAAATGCAACTGCAACTGCTGCAACTGCAACTACACTACACTGATTACACATGATTACACAACATTACAACTACAACTCCACCACACTACACACCGACGACAACTACAACTGCGCTACACCACACTACATCCAACAGTTGTGGTGGTGTGACCACTGCAAACATTGCAACCACTCCAAAAAACACAACTCCAACCACCTTTCGGTCCATCAGTGGATTCGCTCTGCCATCCGTGATTCGCAACAACCAACCTCTCCTGTAAGTTTCCTGTTTTTGAAACTTCCGCCACCGCCTTGTGCGTACTACTGGTATAGTTGGATAATCAAAACTCTCACCATGAATTGAAACAAACTGGAAATGAGTTGCTTTTGTTTGGTGTGAATCCATATCCTGACAGTTGTTTGTTAAGGGTGGGTGTATTTTTTTCTTGCTAGTGGACTCTTGTTATGATTAAATTCACAATATCACTGATTCATTGGATGGTCAATGGGAATGTAAGTTGGACTCTATATGATGGAATCTATAATACATGTCTATATATATATATTAAAAACATATGTATTATATATATATATATATATTATGTAAATGTATATATATATAATATGAATATGTTACGCAACTATATATATATATATCCCACTAGGCAATATCAACATGGTGAGGAGATGAATGGCTTAACCGATACCCCCAAAATGGTCGGTATCCATGATGGTTTGGCGGGTTTCCTGTGATTTTATAGTTGTTAAATATAGGAGATACTCATCATAAACATGCCCATAGTATCCCATAACTAGAATACTTACCCCAAATCGCAATTTTTCTGAGAAAATGAGGGCTATGCAGTTTCCAGCAAACAACCGACATTGGCTGGCCATAAACTGCTAAATGTTCGATACGAATCAGCATCCCAATTTTTGTTAGATGATGGGTTACTTACTGTGGGCACAGTTATCTGGTCGGTGGTGGTTTCAACTTTCAACCCTCCTGAAATATCTTATGCCCTCCGGCAAGCAAACGTGGCAATTGTATATGGGATTTTCCATTGCCACGTTATAATTGAAACCACCAACCAGTTGATGCTGTCATTACCTTCGGAAATACCGCTGCATTGCCATGATGTTCCCCATCAAAATGGCCATGTTTCGCCGTAAATCCATCATGTTTGATGACAACATACAATTAATGTTGTTGATAACCACCCCTCAAACTAACACAGACCCTGCCATGGCTTGGAGACAAAAGACTCCAAAAGCCTCAAAAGTGGCTATTCCCAGGGTGATGGTTGGAGGGATGCTAGAATCTATACTGTAGATACAATGTGATTCATTTCCGCATCGCGTTCCCATGATTCACCCTCTGGTAAAAAAAAATGGCAATGGGCAATCCCAAGCTTTACTGGAAAAACATGGGATTATCCCATCTCCACATGGATGAATATTCCATAGCCAGGTTAAATAATGTCTGCCATATTCGATAGAATCCAATTGTTTCTACAAAAGTTATACATATATTATAAATATATACGATACATACTATATAGTGTATAGTATATGTATATATATATATATATACATACTATATATATATATATGCTTAGCGGCCCCTCTGAGGCCTACATTTTTAAACAATATAAATTGATTAATATTTTGTTCACAACCACACATATGATTAAGATATAACATATACATACATGCAAAAAATCATTACTCAGTAAACTACATCAACCAACCCTCTGCCAAATTCATCTGTCCAATGAACCTCTTCCATCTGTCACGATTCTGTCTGAACATCATTTCCCACTGCATTCAATTCTGCTATCCAAGCATTGTCATTGCAAACAACTCTCTCATCTGGTTGGCTCTTGGTAACAAAACAAGCAAAGTTGCCAGATTTCAAGAAATAACACTGAAACAAAAAAACAAAAAACATCTTTTGAAAGGGAAAAGATGGTTTCACCTCAAAGTTTTGTTTTTTGGTTTTTGAAGGCCTGAAACCAAAAAACCACACACCCTCTCGAGGGAAACCAAAAAAAAACAAAAAACTCAAGGAACAACAAAAAAAACAAAACTTTGAGGTGAAAACATCTTTTCCATTTCAAAAGATGTTTTTTGTTTTTTTGGTTTCAGTGTCATTTCTTGAAATCTGGCAACTTTGTTTGTTTTGTTACCAAGAGCCGAAATTCGGCCTCCAGATACTCAACATTTGTCAGGACATGATTCCTTATATGAATAAAGTATATGTATCATTGAAAAAGTGTGTTCTCACCTGTAATCTACAATGTTTTTGTACTTACCTAACCTTTGTATATAGTGATTGAAAGTAAAATATACCTCTGAACAAAAGAAAATGTAGGCCCCAGAGGGGCCGCTGACCATATATATATATACACACAGTAGTAAATATGTATATAGTATACTAAAAACTATATGTATAGTATTGTATATACATATATATATATATGTCATCATTAATTGTCATTATATGCACATGTGCAGTATCAATTGTGATTGTTTTTATCCATACAGTAGATTACAGTAAATTCAAATGATTTACCCCCATCTCAACCACCCCTTTCCATCACTTTCTGCCACCCGGGCGCACCTGGACCATTCTTTTCGACCACCCACCGCCATTGCGGAGGCCGCTGGGGAGCCATGCAACATCCTGACCGGAATGCCGACCCCAAAACCTGTGCTTCGTCTATTAAAGAAATGACCAATAGCCTCTAGTAATCAGACGTGGCTGGAAAGTCCCCTATAAATGGAGGTTTTAATGGGATAATCAAGTCTAAATGGCTGATTCCCGGAGGGTAACTTACATCATCTTGGTGTTTTTCATATAAAACTAAAACCATATAAAACCATTTTAGGACCACGTGACCACGGTCCCTTTTTTTCTGTATCATTTCTTTTGGGGTAAATGCTGGCACAGACTCCCAGGCCTTTTTCCATCATTTTTGTGGGTAAATTATTATATAATATAATATGGAAATCCGGCGTTGTTTCCCGTTTGAACAACGATCTATACATTTGTGGTGCCTTTTTTTCGTATCTCTGTCGATTTACTATTAGCAAATACGATCCACCTAGATGCATACCTGGGCAAATTACCTTTACTTCTGCGAGGTAAGCCTAAGTATATCCCACCAGGAAAAGGTGCACATACATACCTGGTACCCAAAAATATCAAACGGTTCAGGAAACATGAGCCTGATTTTATCACGTTCAACTTATTGACTACAAACACTTGTTCGCAGCGTATCAGAGCCTATGTCCGAAACAAGTTTGGAGCCCAAAAAACTGATGCTATTGTATTCAAAAACCTGATGTGGGCAGCGGGCGTCCCCCAAAATCTCACATCCGAAGATCCAAAGACAGCATAGAACAGCCACAAGAGGGCCATAAACAAGTGGATCATCATCCTTCTTTTTAGGGACGGCAAGACAGGGTCTGAAAAGCACAAATAACATACTACCCCATTTTTGTGGGTGGAGTTCCTATTACTACTATTGTCTATTATTCCCCACTTGCCAAATGCGGGTCTCTAGATTTTAACAAAAAGGTGCAACGTTGGGAATGCCTTCCTTCCTTCCCTGACTCCGGCGGAGCAATCCAGCTCCAGAAGCTCCACGGCAGGGAGCTCCGGCTCGGTCGCAGGGAAAGAATGTCAGATGAGATGTCAGATGCCGGAAAGAATGCCAGAACAGATGCCAGAATGTCAGAAAGAATGCCAGAAGGAATGTCAGATCATTGCCAGTTTGAATGCCCCATAGAATGCCAAATAGAATGTCAGAATATAAAATATATGTGAGGTACAATGCCGGATAGTCAGATAAAATGCAAAATAGAATGTCAGATAGTATGTCAGTTAGAATGCCAGCTCAAGTGCCAGAAAGAATGTCAAATAAAACGTCGGACAGAAAGCCAGATGAAATGCCAGATAGAATGCCAGACATATATGTAAGATAGACTGCCAGAGAGAATGTCAGAATACGTGTCAGAATATATGTCAGATAGAATGTCGTAATATATGATGATAATTAATATATGTCAGATAGAACATCAGAATACTTGTGAGATAGAATGTCAGTTTGTGGGACCACTCGAAGAAAGAATTTATATGTTTTGTGTTTGGGACACTACCTGTCAGAATCACGTATATGGGTTTGTCTGAAAAGTGGGTCCCAAAAAAAATCTGGTGGATCATCATTTTCCCGATTCAACTTCAAACATTGGGAGTACCCACACACATTTCCAGAAACACAAATATCTGGGCATGGATCAACACTGAGATACCCTGAAACTGGTTGGTGATGTGGTGCGGCTCTCCTTCGTCGCCATACTCCTCCTTGTAATGTTGGCTCAATGTCCAAGTATAGATTGGTGACATTTGCCATGTCAGGCCACACGGGACGTCGGCACGGCCATGGCAACCAAAGACATAGCCAACCAGATATTCTTTTAAGAACTGATGAAGGATCAAGTGCTAGGTCATTCGGGGAGACGAACAAAGATATCATCAACTGGTTTGAGGTCCTAAGAAACTCTCTGGAAGTGGTCACTTTGACTGCCCTTGGAGAGTTCGATCCACTATACATTCTACTTTTCCTGGAGGGCACCAATTGGCTTGCAGAACCATAAAAAATGACACAGCTAAGGGCTGGAGACAGCTGCATATCTCTCGTTGGAAAATCTCTTGCCACGTTCAACCCTTCAACCCTTCACTGGTAAGCTGATGCCTGTCATTGGTCACCTGAAGCTTTGTGTTCATGGCAACACGAAGGGGCTGCGGCTCTCCATGGTTTCTATCCATAGGGGATGTGTGACAATGCCAATGCTTCGTACTCCCTAAGCTATGGCCATTCGAATGAGAAAACCATGATGAACCGATGGAATTGGGTTCTCCCCATCCCTTACATAGAGTGAACTATTTCTGTTCTCAGAACCCACGTGACTGCTGAAATCTGTTTTTGCAAAAGTGCATGACAAAGTGCAGCGTTCCGACCGTTCCGATCCAAGTTATCGACGGGCCATCAGCATTAAAAATCCCATCTCCAAGCCTTAGTGGCATGGATCCGGATGGCATGGATCCGGTGTCATCAAACATGGCAGGCCGCTGGGAAATCCCCCGAACAAACTGAGGTTTTGCTGGGAAAACTACGTTCATTCGAAGCGATTCGAAACACCGTTCAGTTTTGAACTCAGTTGAGGGTGGTGTGGAACTAGTATCAAAGTAACATCTCATCCCACTATCAGTGTAGTTTCTTCATGCAGACTGCACAGTGCGGACGTCTTAAGTCAAAGGCAGCTGAGTGAGAGGAGCACGAAACCACCATCCTGGCAGGCGATCTTAAAACCGCTCACATCAACTCACCGTTTGATCAAAAATCCAATATCTATAGTGGATAGATGGCCTATAATATCTAGAATCTATAGGTTCAATAAGTATAGCTGGTTGGTGATTTCAACCAACCCCTCTGAAAAATATATGAAAACCAGTTGGGATGATGAAATTCCCAACTGAATGGAAACATAAAAATCATGTTCCAAACCACCAATCAGTATAGGATGGCCCATGAACATAGATTAGTTGTTTCTTTTTACCGGTGACTTTCCATGGCTATGGGCTATGTCTAAAAGCAAACACAAAAACACGGAGTAGCTGATATATAACCTTCACGATCATCCTCCCATCAATGGTGCGGTGAAAACAGTCGGCCTTTCACAAAATTGCTGAAATTGCCCTTGAGCATGTGCTCAATATTCCTGACACTGCGGAGCACGTACATTTTGGCGCGGGGATAAAGTCAACAATTCCAGTGAGGCATGGTGGACATGATTGATATGTTTTATTGATTTTAACATTTCTCTTAGCTAGACCTGCAAAGTACCCATCCAATATGGGTGTGAACATACCTCCATGTTGACAAAATATCTATGTCGGTGGGTATGCTCTGAGGATCTTTAATCTGGGTTTTCATGATTTTGGATATTGTAAACTTGCAAACCATCTGCAAGTTCTCACATCGCTTTGCGTCCTTGGGCTTGTTGTAGAAATAATCTCTGGCCTTGGCTCGGCCGGAGCCAGCAGAACAGCCAGTTTTCGGAGCACTGGGGCTACGACTTGAAGGGGAACTTGTAAAGAATTGTCTTGCCTCGGAGCTGAGCTGATTGGGGGTTTTCAAGCTGATTTGAAGAAATGGCAGGGTTTCAAATCTTAAGTTTTAAGGTAGAAATGTGAGCAATCCCACATCTGGCATCTCTTGTTTTTTAGATTGACTTCCCGGCCCCACACCCAAAGGATATCGATGAGCTGTTGGGGATAGTGGCCAACATCCCATCCATGGCAAACTCATCTGTATATCGAGACCATCCCACATAAGACCCTCAAAATTTTCCTCCAAAAAAATGGTAAAGCTACTCGAAAATCCAAAACAACTCATGGAGTAAAACATGTATAACACCGATTTGATGGGTACAAACGGAGGGTCTATAGGTATAGAATGTATTGTATTGTATGGTATAGTAGTGTAGCGTATTGTATTTGTACTTGTATTTGTATTGAAATGTAAATTATATATATGTATATTTATCTATGCATATATTTTTTCTATGCATATATACATATATATATATATATATAGATGTATATGTATATGTGTGGGAAAATGATGGTCAAGGTGAGGGCATGGCAGTGCTCATTTTGATTCCGAGGCTAGGAGAAGTCATGCTGCAATGTGGGGCCCCCCAAACATTATGTTTGTTCGTTAACAAGAGACACCAGTAACTATATCATAATAGTATCATAAAGCACAGTCATAGGAGCTATAAACCATAGTTGTTGAACTTGTAAACAATAGTTATTGGAGTTATGAACAATAACTAGTGGAGTTATATATCAACCATAGTTTGCAGATATTATAAGTATCATAAAGCGTATAGTTATTGGAGTCATGGCAATCTACTCAAAACTATATATCTAGGGGGTCCCACTCAAAGTGACTGAAATTGGTTGCTGATCAAAATGAGCCGTGCTACAACCTTGAGGGAATCAGCAAACAGGGTGACCTGAAACAGAGTTCATCAATCAAAAACCAAAACGTGAATGCGAGGGAACAGAACTCTCGGGTTGGGCTGTTTCAGGTTGTTTCACCTAAAAAATGTTATTCCCCACCTGCCAGGTGAGGGTTGTTAGATTTTATCAGAGTTGTTCTCCTCCTCGGCTAGCTATCCTCCTGCTCCTCCTCCGCCAGCATCTCCTCCACCACCTCTGCCTCCACTTCCACGTCCACTGTTGCCTTGCCAACTCTTCGCCAAGCTCTTCGCCAACGTCCGAGCTCAGTGTGCACCGCT
>Ga0126342_10017255_pt1 | contig 12503 bp, 13 predicted proteins | sample Cyp1metagenome_FD_92528 | JGI IMG/M metagenome (GOLD analysis project Ga0126342, IMG submission 92528) | Coral microbial communities from Lord Howe Island, Old Settlement Bay, Australia - Cyphastrea 1 metagenome | ecosystem: Host-associated > Invertebrates > Cnidaria > Coral ...
AGCTTCTTCATCCAAGCCCCTAGAACTCCGCGGGCGGCGGACACCGAGCGGTTCGTTCCAGAGTTCTTCCCGTTCACCGGAGAGCCACCGGGCACACCGTCGCTGGGTGAACTGGGCGGCCTGAAGTCGGTGCCGGTGCCCGCCGCGAGGGGCAGGTCGAAGCACTGCCTTGGGGAGCATGAAGAGGTCGCGCCAGGCTTGCAAGGTATTGGTAGCCGCAACGTGGCCAAGGGCTCGAGCAAGGCACTGGGCCCAGGCAGAGCGAGCAGCCTTGGGGACATGGCGAAGCACAGGGATGCGCTCGGCAAAGACTGTGTTCAAGTCCGGGCCGCTGGCTAAGGCCCCAGCCACGGCAGCAGGAGCAGCAGTTTGCCGAGCTGCGGGGCGGCAGCGGGGATGAGCCCCATGAAAGCGGGAAGCCACGAGCCCGCCACACACAGAGCAGAGGTCCAGCTGGTGCTGACTATCCCAGCTGATGCCAAAAAAATCTAGATCCTAATGCAAGGACCGATCGAAGAAGATGCCAACGCAATCTCCACAAGATTTTCTCACAAGGACCTGTGCCAGATCATGTAGGGACGCCGAGAGGATTTCGTCAGGACCTCTTGAAGAATGTTTCACAAGGACCTGTACAAGTGCACAAAATTATGCAGAGGCCTCTGGCAGCGTTTCGCACAAGGGCAAGGAACTGTAAAAGACATTGAGCAAAATCTTCCTGCCAGGACCCCGGCGTCTTTTTTACAAAATCGTCAAAAAAGAACCTGCTGCTGCTGGAACGGGTGATGCCAGATGGCATCTGCAACCTTTTCACGAAAGGACCTCTGAGAAGCGTCTTCTGGACAGCCCGGGCCCACGGGCCTTACGGTACGGACCTCGGGGCCTACGCCCCCACGGGCCTACGGGCCCACCGGCCTACACGCCCACGGGTCTATAGTCCGGGCATGACATGGACGGAGCCCGGAAAAGAAAAGATGAAAAGATGGAAAAATGAACAGATGAAAAAATGAAAAGATCAAAAAATGAAAAGATGAAAAGATGAAAGGATGAAAGGATGAAAGAATGAAAGGATGAAAAGATGAAATGATGAAAAGATGAAAAGATGAAAATATGAAAAAATGAAGATGAAGATGGTGATGATTATGATGATCATGATGATGATGATGATGACGATGACGATGACGATGTTGCGGACGATGATGTTGACGATGATGAGGTACAGGAAGATGATGTTGAGGATGATGAGGTGGAAGGGATGATGATGTTGAGGATGATCATGTTGAGGAGGATGATGATGAGGATGATAATGCGGAACATGAAGGTGGGCGATGATAGGGTGGAGGAGGATGAGGTTGAGAAAGAGGATGATGAGATGATAATGATGTTGAGGATGACGGTGATGTTGGGGATGATAATGTTCAGGAGGATGATGAAAAGGATGATAATGTGGATGTTGCGGGATGAGGTGGAGGTTGATGATGCTGAGAGTGATGAGGTCAAGGGAGTGGAAGATGATGATGTTTAAAATGATGATTTTGAGGCGGGGGAAAAGGAAGATAATGATGTTGAGGACAATGATGTTGAGGAGGACCGATCCCAAAACCGGGACCCACACTTTGTGTGAGCCTGCACAATCGAAATACACATGGACATGTCACAAGTCACAAAAGCAATTTTACGCGGAACTTTACAGGCATAAAGCTTGAGACCAAGAGGAAACCAAACTCGCGCGGCAGACTTTCTGCGAACCTCCGCGTTCGAAATGCACATGGACATGTGACAAGAACCGTTTTATCCGGAAATTTACGAGTCAAAAACCGCAGACCAAGAGCAAGCCAAACTCGGACCGCACGTTTTCTGCGAGCCTGCGCAGTCAAAATGCACATGGACATGTCACAGGAGCCATTTTAGAGCCATTGCACATGAGACTTTACAAGAAAAAGGGCGAGAACCCAGACTGAGCACCTCGATCAAACACCAACCGGCCTCAACTCTTACCATAAGAACCCCTGAGTGTGGGCACGCTGCTTAAGGAAAACGGGGAAAAAATCTCCCCAACTGATGTGATCATCAGCAACCAATTCGAGGCCCCATTTGGCCGTCACTTCTGACCACGCTGCTCCGTTGGAGAATCTTTTCTGAAATGCACCCGAGCGGTCAACCTTTGGCAGCACCCCGCGAGATGAAACTAACCGTCGATGTTTGACTACATCATGCTGGCGGACAAGGGGTCAGCCCTGCTATTTGTTTATCTGCCCTGTTGATCTTCCTGATCAATCAGCGTATTCAAACTGATTTCATGGTAACTAGTTGTCAATTCATTTCAATCAGCTGTCAACGCTGACGAGAAAAAGAAATACGGAACAAGTCACAGGGCCAAAGCTTTGCAGCAACAAAAGCTAAACTTCTAAACGAAAGTGCACAGTGGCAACGCTTTGCAGCACAAAGTTGCAAGCCACAGGGGCACAGTTTTGCAGCACAAAATTGCAAGCCACAGGGGCAAAGATTTGCAGCACAAAGTTACAAGCCACAGAGACAAAGTTTTGCAGAACAAATTTGCAAACCACAGGGGTCTAAATTTTCCAACAAAACGGTTGCATGCCATGTATGGACAAGGACAAAGTTGTGGCTTGCAACTTTGCACTGCAAAGTTCTGCCCCTGTGGCTTGCAACTTTGTGCTGCAAAGCGTTGCCCCTGTGGAGTTTTGTTTTTTAAGCTGTGCTCTGTAACGTTTTTTTATCTTCAACATTGACAGCTGATGTAAAATTAGCATGAAATCATCTTATTCATCAATCTGCCCTTTTGTGGGCCCTTCTCCTTATCTGATAATCTATCGGTCTAGTTTTTCGCTGTCGATCCGGGATCATACAGAGTCTTGGCGGGAAAGTAAGAGCGAGACAGTCCTGCACGGCAATCTGGCTTACAGGCCCACCTACGATCCTCCACGGGCCCACGGCACGGGCCTACGGGCCTACCGGACCACGCCCTCGCTTACGGGTTATGTGCGGGCCTTACGGGCCCACGGTACGGGCCTGAGGGGCCCGGCCGGGGCTCTCCGGACCTCTACGAGGGGATCCCACCATCACCTCCACCAGATCTTCTGTTAACGACTTGCGCATGATCATGCAGGGTTTTTTGATTGGGAATTTGGCAAGATCTCCACAAGAACCAATGCACGCAATTTTTTTACAATGAAAACGCCACAGGACCAGAGCTTGAAGAGCCCACGACGTAGACTTTGGTGTGAGCCTGCGCGATCGAAATGCACATGGTCATGTCAACCGAGCCATCGCACTCAAAATTATAGGAAACATGACCCCGGCCAAAAATCGCGACGCACAATTTGTGCGAGTCCCCACAATCAACCAACACTTCGACATGTCACAAAAGCAAGTCTATGTGATTCATGCCAGTGTCTTTGAAGTACCCCACACTTGGTTAAAATTTGGGAAAAACGAAAAAAAACTAGACTCTTTGGAAGGGGGGTGGTCCCAGCCAAGACTTTCTGATGTTTTTGTTTTGTTTTTCCAAGTTTTTTTTTGGGTTTTGGTCACCTTCAGCGATCTGCACATTTTTGTACGCTGGCCGTTCGGTGTCTTCACGCGTTCAAGTTTGCAAGAACCAATCGTTTAACCACTGCAGCTTCACACCGTTGTTTAAAATCATATTGGAAATTTGGATTTTACATTGCTAATTTACCTCCTGAAAGCTGGGCCCGAAGAGCCCTGCATTGGAAACCTGCCGGTGCACCCGTTGCAGGACATCCTCGACATGACTGGATATCAAAATTTCAATCGTGCACCAGGCATCGGCACACGGATAATTGGTACACTCTGGCATCCAACACGCGAATTGTGGGCACCCTTGACGGAAGATTTCGTTACTTTTGCTTCCGGCCGAGCCCAATGAAGAACAACGAGCAATTTGTAGGAAATCCTCACCAATTCTTTCCAAGTTCCTGCGCCCAATACGGGGTTACTGGCCTGTCACCAGGTGTGTTTGGGGGTGTTTGTTTGTTTTTTATGTTGAGGGAAAATTGCTCTAGAGATGTGGGGTTTATACATTTTAAAAACAACGTTGCACTCTTTGGCAACGCATTTGCACTTGTTTGCTTTGTCGTTTGTGTTTAGTGACGTTTAGTGGTCATGATTGTTTTGGCTGAAACTATGTATCCATGTAGGACATTGGGGGAACTCAACAAAAAAATGCGCAGTTGTGGTTGCTGTTGTTACAGGAGCAACAATTTTGGTTTTGGAAAGAAGGCCTCAGTATATTTTGCAACAAGGAAATGTAAAAAATGCAACAAAAAAAGGCGGTCACAACATCCCCGCTCCGTTTTCTTCAATGCACTCAATAATATTTCAATATCTCTGTGATGATCCAAAATTGTGAAACAGCGCACTCCCACAGCCTACCACTCTCATACAAAAAGGGTTCAGCACATAAGTTTTGTTTTACATTTTTTTGGCCAACCACGTTCTAGTTAGAAAACGGTTTAGCACCCAGGTTCTGCGTACAAAACAGGTCTAGCCATTTTTTTTCTTACAAAGCAGTTGGGTTATGCACCTCCTATTTAAATTCTATGCACCCCTTGTTTATGCTACAAAATCGGGAGCATACCCCCCAAACGTCTACAAAATGTGTTTGGGATACATGGTATGGCTTTGTTCTTCCGGCAACAAAGTCCGTTTTACAAAAGGATACAAAAAATAGCACATAAGTCTGCTTACAAAAATTCCCTGGTCGTTCTGCTTACGGAACGGTCTGGCAACCAAAGTTTAATTGCAACCCAATTTTGCAACCAAGTTTTGCTTACAAAACGGTCTGGCAACCAAGTCCTTCTTACAAAACCGCGGAGTTACGCGCCTCCTGTTTGTACTTTATGCACCCCCTGTTTATGCTACAACATGGGGCACGTACCTTTCAGCGTCTACACAATGGGTGTGGGATAGATAGCACAGTGTCCGCAATTGTAGAACGCAGAAAAGTTTGGCACACAAATTGTGCTTACAAAATTTTCCTGCGACCAAGTTTTGCTTACAAAACGGCTCAACATTACAGTCAATTACATGACATCACATCAATCACATGACATCACATCAATCACATCACATCACATCACCTCACCTCACCTCACATCACATCACATCACATGACATGACATTACATTACATTACATTACATTAAGTTATGTGACACTAAATTAGGTAACATCCCATGGATTGAATGGCATTACATTGCGAAACATTGCATTACATTCACCACACCCCCGCTGATATCACCTTGTGTGGCATATCTGTGTGTGTGGGTGTCTGTGTCTGAGTCTGTGTGTGTGCGCACGTGGACCCGCAAACACGTGCTCACAGATGAAACCCAGATGATCCCAGCGGCATGGTCGCAGCCGGGTTTGAACCCAAGGGGTGAAGACAGAGGAGGGGGGGAGGAGAGGAAAAGGGAAAGGAAAGTGGGGGTCACAGTTCGACATAATTAATCATGCCGAACAGGGGGTGGCAAAACAAGTTCGACGTGAAACATCACGGCAGCTGTGTCCACTTTCCGCCCAAATCATTGTTAAAGCAAAACCAACTCCAACTAGCAAGCTACATTCCGTGACAAATATAATTTGTAAACAAAAACAAGCACTTGAACTTGAACACGGTCAAAAAACAAACATCTGTTCACACGTCAGCATTTATCCGGTTGAGGAAAGAAAGTTGACGCAGTATTTTTCTTAAATTTGTTTTAGTCGGTCAGCCCATTTCAGGTCGTTTTCTTCAGGAGCACCTTAAATGTTGTTGCCACTGCGAAGTAAATGTCCAGGAAATGCATCCGTTGGCCCAAGAACTAAATGTAGCAACCTGCCGCACGGAGGAATAATGTTTGGTTGCCCAATGTTTTCCCCACAGTTCGCCAGGAACGTTGGTCCCTGCGGTTCTCATTTTTGCATTAATTCCCTGTCAATCCTCATCTTGCAGACCTTGCACACGTATCCATCCCACAACAGTTCGCAACATACATACGTCTTTGAATGGCGTCCACTTTGCTGAGCGGAATACGCGTGAATAAAATAGTCGCGGAAAACCTCAATGTGAGTTTAAAAACCACATCTCTGCTGATTTGTGTTGCCAGAAGTTTGTGATACCTCTCCCGGCCACCTCGAGTCCTGCGATCAAATTCAAAAGTTGTTCCTAATTTCAAATTTCCAAGGCCTATTTTTCCAAGGTAAGTGCCGGTGGTCTTACCATACAAAATTTCAACCATGCCATCCGCAATCTCAATGCACATATGGCGGTTGGTTCAATGAATGTTCAATGATTTTGTTGCCAAAATATCAATTTTGCGCTATTGATTGCTAAGCCGACAAAACTCAATTTTTAATGTATGTGAACCAAATCCTGGGTTCAGTACATCACGTTGTTGGAATCTACGTTCAATAATGAATGCACCGTGGCCTTCCACTGACCCAGTTCGACCTTCATAAACAGCACACAAAAGGTTGGTACAAGGTTGCAACACACTTCGTCTCGATCATGCCACGCACACACTCTCGTTTTCCATCTGAAAAATGTTTTCTTCAAGTCTACGTTTGCCATCCAAACCTCACAGCCGAACAACCACATGAACGCTGTCACATCACAGGAGGTAGTAAACCCCTACTTGCATTACCTGCGTGAAAGGAACATGGCGGGAATGTAGCCCACAAACGACCCAAACATTTTGGATAGAGTTGCCAAGAACTCATGTTCCGATTTTTTGAAACCAAACGAGCACCAGGACGGCAACCAGAGTCGACCCAATATGAAATGATTAAGTCCGATTTTTTCATTCGCCTTCACACACCACCCAAAAATAACAATATTGGGTGCACGAAGGAAATAATAACAAACAACCGTACCAAATTCAAAAATTGGTTGACTTTTTGAGTGGCATGTAGAAATGAAAATGTGCTGTGGGATGGCGAGGTGAGGTAAGGTGTAGTGTTCCACTAATGTTGGTCTACAATTGCCCGCTGGCCGTGCTCTTTACTGAAGTATTTAAAATTTTAAAAGTAAACTATTTCCAAACATGTGCTACTTATGTTCAATAGCGGGCTATGGGTGGCGCCCATGGAATGACAGAGGACGAAACGCTCATGTATACAATGCGCATGATGTTTGCTGCGTTGGAAGTTCGGCAAGTTGGACACCAAAGTCCGAAATATCAATTATGTTCCTACCCGTTGCCTTTGTTTTCTCAAAAATTAACACGCCCTCTGAGACTGTATAGCACAATATTTCGATTTGAAATAAAGGGCGCTGCATCGCGTCATTTCCATTGCGAAAGAGAAAATACCATAGAACAGCCAAAGGGTCTAACACCAATCATTCGTTGAAATTCGAATAGAATGCGCGCCATGCGAGGTTCAGAAGTTTCAGTTCCCAGGTCAGGAACCTGCGGAAAAAATGGTGTCAAAGCAAGTGGCAGTATGAGTTGCGCCATCTCTGGATGCCACGTTTTTCCCAAACGTTCAACGGAATTTGTTGAGATTTGTGGGGTACGCCATTCATGTTGCATTCGCCTTGGTTGAACATGTGCATGGTTTTTGTTGGAGAAACCGCTCACATGAATACCCCAGTGACACAAAAAGGAACCAAAGCCACAAGCACCCAAAAACCACAAAACCTTTAAGGATTCGTGTTTTGTTCCCCTTTCAATTCCACCAGGTCATCAAAAAAATTGTCTGTAAGTTCAGTGTTGTTTCTTGTCGATGGCAAGGTGCCCATCGACATATTTTTTGCAGGTGTTAGTTTTTTTTGTCGATGGTTTAGTGCCCATCGACATGTTGATTTTCACAAGAGGTTGTTCAGTTTTGTTCCTCCCTGGTTTAAAAAAAACAAAACCAGAAAAATAACGTAAACCCAAACAAAAACAAACATGAATTTCAGACCGAACATTCTCTGAAAATATATGTGTTGTTTTTTGGGTTTTATCGAAATTTTTGGTGCAATGCATGTCCACATCAAGCTGGCCCAAGTGCCTCGACTCTGCGAGTCTGAGTTGCCCCATTTGTTTTGCATTAAATTTGGTGGAACCTGTGCATGGATTTTGTTGGAGAAATTGCTCACATGAATGCCCCTGTGACATGTTGGTTGCGCCATCTATGTGGTTGCAATATGGGGAGGTTCCCCTGTGTGCTTTGAAATTGCGCCATCTGTGGCAGTAGCAAACATGATCAAACTGCACGCACTCGGTTGCGAAAAATCTGCGGATTCAACATGTTGGACCGAACACTAAAGTAGTATGCGCCGTTGTGCGGTGCAAAATGGTTGGCACATGTCGACGCTATATTAGTGGGCGTTGCGCCATCTCCCGAGCCCCATGGGGTGGGCTTAGGTCGATGGCGCAACTCAAAACTTCGCGTTTCTTACGTTCACATGAGAGTAAGGGTTTTGGTTCAATAAAGTTGCTGAAGGCCATGTCTTGTAATTTGGTTTTTCCAATTCAGAAGTTACGATTTTGTGTTGCATTCCTTTGTTTTGCGTTCAATCGAATTTGCAATTGCGGTCCCGCAACGACATGAGACAAAATCCACGTCAACCATCGACATAAACATTGCGGGTACCGGCACCAAATTTGAATAACCACTCCTGAGTGTTCACTGCGTGTAATCGGCTGCAGACATGGGGGAAATGAAAATTGCAAAAAAAACATCTCCGCCATGTCATTGCCTCTCTTTGTTGGAGGACCAACTCAATGCCCTAGTTGTTGCACTGCTGTTGCGCCGATTTGTGTGCCAAGTTCCTTGGGTGAAACAACGAACCCGGGGTGAACGTGTACAAATTGAGCAAGTATGAACCTCAACAAAAACAAAACAAAATTTTGCAAAGCGTTATCAAAATTATGTGTCCGATCATATCGATAGGCCTCGGAGGGTGTAGCGGAGCATTTTGTGACCACTTTGTCGTGAGGGAATTGCGCTCTTTGATTGCATTTGTGGCCACGAAGTTCGGCCAGTCGTGACATGAAATAAGTGTAAAAAAAAAACAAACAAAAAAAGGTGAACCGAAGGGTCCAGACGTTGTTTGTTTTTAGCCTTCTGTTTGCACTCAACCTTTGACTGCACCCGTGGATTTTGTCTGAAACATGGACGTGTGTTGGAACAGCGCTGTCAACCCTACAAAATTTATCAAATTCATGTACTGTATATAAAATCAGCACCTAGCACGCCAATGCCTTCCAAACATGACCGAGCATGGACCATGAAACCACAGGTGAGAGAATGTGCGTCAGCCTGTCGCCAATGTTAAACTGAAATCCATAATTGCATTATCTTTGATTGCAATGGAAAGAGAAAGAAATTTCCCCTTCACTTTATTTCGCGCCTTGTCAAAATCAGATTGTTGCCCTTGAACATAAATGCATACATGTTCATAACGATTGCTGCGTTTTGGTTGCAACCGTTGGCATTTTTTCATCTTCCAAAGCAGATCGTTGTCGCCGTGATCGCCTAAACGCGCTGCAACATAAGCATTGCAGATTTTTTTTTACGGCTGATCGCAGTGTACCATTATGGGTTCCAATTTGCAATGGACCAAATTATACCAAATGGGAATATGGATGTTTGTTTCGAAACGAATCAGCTATACATGAAAGACATGCACCCACAAGAGTCTCCTGGCCGGAAGCCGACCAACGCTCAATGGTTCAAAACCCAGTGGACCGCATCAGGCAATAAAAATTGGAGGTCGTGTAGGGCCAGCGCCTTGTGCATATACTTCCCGAAACCCTGTAAAGATATGATCGATTGACTAATGACGAACCATTTCTTATTTTTCTATGATATAATGATATAACTTTAAAATTCAATTCAATTTCGTTGTTTTTGTCCGTGTGGTTTGGCCACCCTGAATATGTTTGCCATAGGACATGTAATTTGTTGTCTTAGCGTGGTTGATCAAACCACATGAATTCATGTCACGCGCTTCCAGTTTCATAACGGGTCAGCATTTCGGCCATGTCAAAACCGCAAAATTGCCGGCTAAAATGTTTTGCCAACTTTTGAATGAAACAAAATCAGTAGGGAAAAACATTGGTTTTGATTTATGTGTTGACACTGATGATTTTGTTTCCCCATTGTTGGTCGATGGCAAGTTCAACGAACAAGGGTCCAGGAGTGGGGGACCATATCAAACTGTTGAGCAGCGCCGTGTTTACGTTTGTTCTATCTGTTTGGTTGTGTCTGTCCGTTTGTTCATTTTTGTGCCTGTGTTTTTCAGTTTTTGTGTTTGGTTATCCATGGAAGGTAAATCAACATGTAGTGTGAGGGAATATCATGCAATGTTTGTTTGTATTGCAATGTTTGTGATAGTTGATGTGACTACGCCGTCAATTCATGCAATGCCATTTGCGTGATGTAATTGATGCGTAAAAATATTGCATTTGGCTGCTTTGTGTCTAAATAACATACCCAACGGACATACAGCATGTATGTCGTGCAATGATTTTTTTCTCGTTTGTTGACAGTTCAGTAAAGCGAACGTGATGTGGGGACTGCCTGTGGCGATGATGTGTATGTCCTGTGCATCACGTGTGCCAACTATGTGTTGTATGTACAAGTAGTGCCCGGGCAAACCCGGGGCGGACGTTTCAACGAATATAAAAAACTAAATCAAAGGATCAGTCAACCCCACATGAACCCTTCCAATTGTTGTGAAGCGAAGGCGATGAAGTCGGATGACGGAAATGGATAAGTAGATCGATGGATAGATGGATATAGATGGATATAGATGGAAACAGATGGATATAGATGGATATAAATGGATATAGATGGGTATAGATGGATATAGATGCATATAGATGGATATAGATGGATATAGATGGATATAAATGGATATAGATGGATATAGATGGATATAGATGGATATAGATGGATATAGATGGATATAGATGGATACAGATGGATATAGATGGATATAGATGGATATGGATGGATACAGGTGGATATAGATGGATAGATGGATATACATGGATAGATGGATAGATGGATAGCTGGATAGATGGATAGAGGGGTTGGTGGATGGATGGACAAATTGGAAACATCAAATAAATTAGAAAGAATTGATTAGATAAAGTAGGTTAATTTGATTTGCTAAAAAAAATTAAAATGTTTCAAGTTCCGTTAGATTGGAAAACACCGGATTTAATGAGAATAAGTTGGACTAAGAATCGGTTAGGATAAATTTAGGTTAGAAACAGAGAAACCTCTAACACAAAACAGTTTTTCATAAAAAACAGTTCGTAAACACAGACGTTTTTACACACAGAAACCTTTACGGTGCCCACAGAACACCGAACGTTTTCCTTGATGGAAACACGCCTGAGGATACCATATGCTATACACTGCTGCAAATGCAAATGGAAAAGTGAATGTCGATTGACATGATTCCAATTGCAAATGTTTGCACATGTAACTACCTATATGGCTAGGCGCAGGAACGTTGGAATCCTGTTCACCCCGCCTCAGTTCAAACGCTGATGCATGAAATTGCACAACAAATTGGGTAAGAGGCTATCATGGAAGCCACAAAGCCAAAGGCATACCCAATTCCAAATTTCCTCAGTTTTTACAAAAACTCACAGTCATCTCAGTAGAGCATGTGCTGGCATTTCAAGAGACTCATTACTAGACCCACGCATCGATTGCAGTCACAAGCTGTAGCGCAAGCCGCGGCTCTCTGCAATCAAACCCTCGGTCTCATTCATTGCGTCCAAATCGTGCCTTGCCTTTGCTTCATCCTACTCAGCCTCCAATCTATGCTCACGGGCTGTGAGGAACTCATTTCTCTCTCGCGTGGTGTTGCGCAGGGCAAGCTCAGTTTCGGACATTTTTGCTTCAAGAGTATCAGGTGAATCATCACCATGGTGAAAATGCATCCAAAGTTCAGGGTCGGAGACCTCACACATCTCGGAGTTCATATCCCTTGTCTCAATTTCACTCTCTGCCTCACAGGGCACCTCTTCGCTTTCTTGTTCACTTTCTTCATGTCCAGGAACCCCAGTCATAGCAGCGTTGGCACGCTTGAGAAGCTTGAGTCACTTGCCTTCTATTCGATCAGAATGTTGGAGCAATTGATCTTGTCCAGGGTGCCACATAGGTGAGCCAAATGCCCTGATTGCTGGTGTAACTGACTGGTAATCACCGCTTGCCATCTCGGTAAAACAATCTGTTTTGGAGAGCACATGAACCGCTATGACAAAGTCACCTACTGGTGTATTGGTTGGCGAAACAGCATGCACACACCGGGGACTCAAAGGCGGCCTGCTCATCGATACGGTATGCAACAGATCTTGGCGGATGGCTGAAAACTAAGATAGACCAGATCATGATGACTTGTACACCTCATTTTTTTCCGTCCAACGCCTTATGGCTTCCGCCAGGTCGTTCAACATGTTTCAAAGCATGTTGCATTTGGGATTAATTGATTAATTAAGTCACGCAAAGGCCGATGCTGTAGTGGCTGCAAAA
>Ga0126342_10017256_pt1 | contig 12500 bp, 14 predicted proteins | sample Cyp1metagenome_FD_92528 | JGI IMG/M metagenome (GOLD analysis project Ga0126342, IMG submission 92528) | Coral microbial communities from Lord Howe Island, Old Settlement Bay, Australia - Cyphastrea 1 metagenome | ecosystem: Host-associated > Invertebrates > Cnidaria > Coral ...
GAAGATGTGAGAGAATATGTAAGAGAAGATGTGAGAGAAGATGTGAAGATGAGCAGATGTGAGAGAAGATGTGAGAGAGATGTGAGAGAAGATGTGAAGATGAGCAGATGTGAAGATGAGCAGATGTGAGAGAAGATGTGAAGATGAGAAGATGTGAAATAAGGTGTGAAGATGAGCAGATGTGAAGATGAGCAGATGTGAAGATGAACAGATGTGAAGATGAGAAGATGTGAAGATGAGAAGATGAGCAGATGTGAAGATGAGAAGATGTGAAGATGAGAAGATAAGATACAGACCCCCACTATTGGAAGAACCCTGCGCTCAGACGCTCTCGGGAAAACATACAGTATTTACTTCAACACCAAATTTAGGAAATATGGGAATGAATGAACAGCGCTGCGAGAACTGCAGGCGTGCCTGCCTATGCCTGTAGCTGGCATATTTGATTCGGTCAGCAAATCACAAAAGCAGCTGCTGACTTCATCGTGCGAGTGCAGGATGATCACATGATAGCCCCACACTTGGCTCATGATGAATCAGGATGATTATACTGTGTGCTTCAATACTGCAGATGGAATAAATCCTGCACCAGTTTGCAACTATTATATAGGTAATTATGAAACACTGTAAATAGTGGGATAACAGTGGCATAAACCATTTACTGACTGGTTCAGGATTTCTTCCATCCACAGTACGTCCCAGGTGAACTGGTTCGTTTCAAAGACATTTGAAGATGTTCGTTTCACCGGATTGCCACATCTCTGGCAGCACCTGTGGGATTCTGGTGGGTTCATATTGTTTTCAGCATTTGAACGGCGTCGAAGAGCAGCACCTCTGGAAGTACAAACCTTGACTTCAAGTCATTTACCATGCGCAGCTTCGGCATTTCCACATATGTCCACAAGTTGTACCCGGTTGCGGAGGGCATGAGTTTTGAAGCGCCAAAAAACAGGTTGCCACAAAGCTAGGCCCTTTTCTTATTTGCATGATTTTAGAATATTAGACTCTGGGACCTTCAGTGTTTTTGCCGCTCACGAAGATCCAATATGAAGAGATATGAAGAGTACTTAGAGCAGATCTCAGGAGCTTACCGCGCCTGTGAAAATTGATGGCTCAAATTTGGCTCACCATCGCAACTGCCAGAGATCTCCAAAAGGATCATATCTGCACTTGGCAAATGAGCCACACCATGGCCACCACGGCTGTGTCTCTACTAGAAAGCAGGTTGAGTTCAAAGTCAGAGGAGAAAAAAGTGACAACTATATGACCAACATTGACCAACACTTTTGAGCGGTGGTTCCGCAGTGCAGCTCCCCAGTGCTGAAGTAGGATGGTGTACGGCACGAGGCGCACACCCTTCCTGCATTGTGACAGTGATACAATATGATACAATAGTATACAATAGTTACAATAGTCACTGATACTGATGAGGCGACTACCTCCATACCCTTCCCATTTCACAAGCCATTGCCGCCGTGGCCGCCGCGGCTCTCCGTTACAGGCGCCATGGAGAGTGGGATCATCCGGGTCGCTGTGAAAAAGATGTCGGGAGAACTGCTGGAGTTGGAGATGAAACCTGATGATTTGGTCAGCACACTGCAACGTGACTTGCTGGTTCCAGCTGTGGCCTTTTTGATCCTTCTTGCCTTTTTGACACGGGGAGTTGTAAACGAAACATTTGAAGATTAGATATATGATATAGCCATTCAATCCATATCATACCAGTATATCTACAAGTGTTATCAAGTGTCTAAGTTCATGACTTTTTCGCATGGATCAATCAGCAACCAGGCGAGATTGCAACACAAGTGGGAGTTCAAGTGGCGCATCAGCGACTTTGGCTAAATCATGCAAGCCCTTCCGTGCTGACAAGGCAAGGATGTGTGCTGGCAGAAGAGCTACATAGATCTGTGGAGATGCTTGACCGGAATATGATTTCACAAATGAAGACCTTAGCGAAGCCTCCACAAGTGGTCGTGACTGTCTTCAACATGGTGACGCTGGGATTGCTGTGGCGGGGTTCCGGGGGTGTTGTGGATGTCTCCAAAATATGAGCTTCGACTGGTGGGGGAAGATGATGAGTGTACAAGAGGAGCGAAAAGGATTGTTTTTTTCCTGAAATATATTAAACTAAATTATATATCAATTTGTCACATGATTTCATATATTAATATATGTGTGCTATGTAGATCTTAAGCTTCAAATATATACAGGTGACTTTCCAATGGCACGTGCTTCAAGCCCACATGAGGGGATATGACAATGAGACCACACAAGCAGAACCAGCAAATTGAGTAATTAAATGGCGGCTAGAGTCTGACACTTGATAGCCTTGCGCCCTTGTGCAATATGCCTATATATACTAGTCATTCTAAAGTGACAAATGCCGACTGTAGCTGACCCATCATTTTGCACGGGCGGTACTGTACGCCTCTTACAATTCCGTGCCATGGGCTCATAAAATCCAGAATTCCCACTGCGCCTCTAGCCTCAACAGGTTTGTTTGTTCTACTTGGGGGATTTTTCCCGAAAGCACCTCTGAAGTTTCTGTGTGTAAAAGCTGCCTGTGCCTGTGAGTAAAAGCCGTTTGTGTGTAAATGTATTTGTGTGTAAGTGTTCTTGTGAAACTGTTCTTGTGTGTAAAACTGCCTGTGTGTACAAGTGTCTGTGTGTAAAACCGTTCTGTGTGTAAAGGCTTTCCGTGTGTAAACGCTTCAGTGTCCACAAGTTTTCTGTGTGTAAAAACCTGTGTGTGCAAAAGCTTTCTATGTGTAGAAGATGTGTGTGTGTGTAAAAACTTCTGTGTGTAAAAGCTATTTGTGTTTAAAAAAACCATCTGAGTGTGAACGCTTTCTGTGTGTCAAAGCTTTTGCGTGCAAGAGCTTTCTGAAGGTAGAACTGTTATGTGTGCAAAAGTTTTCTGTGTAAAAGCATTTGTGTGTGTGTGAAGGTTTGCTCTGTGTCAGTTCTTGTGCGCAAAAGCTTCTGTGTATCAAAACGTTTGTGTGCAAAGGCATTGGTGTGTGTGAGAGAGGTTCTTGTTTGTCAAAGCCTTTGTGTATAAAAGCATCCATGTGTAGAACGTTGTTTTGTAAAAGCGTTTGTGCAAAAGTTTTCTGTGCGTGATCAAGTTTTCCGTGCATAAAAGTGTGCTGTGTGTAGAAGAAAAAAATATGCCAGGGCGCCTCTGTGTGGAGGCATTGTGTGTAAAGCCATCCAACCAGTTTCATGCAGGGCTTAAGAGGCAGTACTTTTCTGTTGACATCGTTACCGCTGCATCATTCTTGAGCCAATCGCAAGCGTTTGCCATGCAGGGTTGGCCATGAGGTCGCCAGTTGTTCGCATCGTTGCCGCTAGATGAACTCAGGAATCGAAAATGGACTGACAAGTTCTGCAAGCGAATGTTTTGGGTGAAAATATTGTATCACTGAATCACCATCATCATCAACATCACACTATCAGTCACTTCTATCAAAAATATTATCGTTTGGAAGATACCCCTCGCGTGTGGGACTTGTGTTTGGAGGGAACGTTTCAGAACGTTTGATGTTTGTCTCCTGGTTTCCTTTTGGGCCACGCTGTCGTCTAGTTTTGTTGGAGCAGCCGCAGCCACAGATGGTGAAGTGAACAGGGGGGACTGGGGGACTATCAAATAGTTTTAAACAGTTATTACATGTTATTCCGGCATCCCTCCTTTGCCCCAGCTCTGAGGCATGCTTTGTTGAACCCGACCATGCCGTTTGATCCTGAAGCTGTTGATGGAGATGATGGAGCCAGTTGGACTCAGTGCCAAAAGATGCTCAACCCACACGTTTTCCTAAAGTCATTGGCACGATTTCTGGACGAAGTTGACAACCTGCCCAAAGAACGGGTTGAAAGCGTACAGAAGTGCATTGATTTACTTGGTGATGCTTTCAGCCGGGATCATCTTGAGCGTTTCTCCTTCGTTTTGAGCATGATGTATCCAAGCCGCAGTCGGTGGTGTTCAGCTGTTTGATGCACTTTGTGTTTCAAAGCGGCTCACCCCAAGAACTTTGGGAGACAATCCCAGCCAAGAACATGGTTTTGGGGTTACCACCAATGACCAATGGTCGAACCTTAGCTTCCGAACGCGGAACCCGATGCTGATTTGCAATCAAAACTGTAATTAAGATCAACATGAACCATGATTACACAGCGATTATTTATTACTGTATACATTGGTTTCATATGGCGTTCCAGGGCTAGCAATGGAGCAGGAAGCTGCCACTGAAGCTACCCGAATCTCAGACAACCTGAGTCCGCACAGTTCAGGTATGACTGGCTCGTGGTGGCCTTGAAGGTTGGCAACTTCAAGCATGCTTCTGAGTCATCAGCTTTGCAGCTGGAGGCTACTCAACCCGTGTGCATCCACGTAGATGAAGAGGCACCAAGAGAAACTCAGCGCAAATTGGAACACGTGGGTTGCGTCCAGAAACTATCAAGCATGTCAGCATGTGGGATTCCAAATGGTCACAGGATTTCTTCAGGCTCCACCTGAGCGCATACTCAAAAACCAACTCAGCATGGAATCCGGCATGCTTAATTTGGTGTCACGCCCATTATGCCATTTGTCAAGTTTCTTCCAGTTCAGTCTCCAGTGCAGGGCCGAAACCACGAAACACCAAGGAAGGTGCTGACCTGTCGATCGATTTGATTGTGGCTTCAGGCAGTCCACGCTAGGCCTTTCAAAAGTCTTTGGGCTGAAGCCTCTTCATCCTCCTCTTCATCCTTCTCTTCATCCTCTTGTTGGGCAGCCCATCCAGGTGCTGGGAATAAGGGTACCATGCCGTAGAAGCACCACTAATTCTTTTTTGGGGGGGATAGTGGGTTCGGTTGAAGTATTATCTTTGAAGGGGGTTCTAAAGTGCAGCACTAAGTCCCGCCTGCTCATAATCAAATCTTCCTCCTCATCCTGAGTGCTCTAAATGAACTGGCACTTTTCGCTATCTGATTGTTGCTGAGTTTGTCTATGCTTTCATGATCCATTTAGGCGGGTAGTGGAGCAGAAATGTTGATCTCCTTTGGGCGAATCGCTGAAGTCTTCACTCCTGGACTGCTTTGCCAGGAGTTGGGTGAAGTTGCAAAAAAGTGGTCACACCCACCTCCATCTTTCGACGACATGGGTCAAGCAGGCCGGTGAGTCAATGAGGATTAGGCAACCACTCAAGGGTGATTGCAGCACATGTTGCGTGGGCCATGACGCCTTGAAATTTGACCAGCAATATTCAACGGTAGCCGCGACTCTTTCTTATTTTACCACAAGAGTAATCGCCATTTACCAAGGTTGTCAATGTTCAATATTTACGCTATAATTTGGGCACTTGGGATTGGGACTTGAAGATATCTAGATGTTTGCCTGGCAACTGCAAGTTCCAGTGGCTCTCTGCTTGCAGATGCGCACGTGTCTCTCACACTGTGGCATTGAGTTGTAGCAATGTAGAGTTGTAATGAGTTGTAATGAGTTGTAGAGATCTATAGAGATCTCTTATTCCAGCAAATGCGATCAACACAGCATGCAGCCTGGAGCTGAGCCCGCCATGGCGCATCAATGCGGCATTTGCCAGGAGGAGTTTGCCTCGAAGAACCGCCTCTTCTCCCATCTCCGCCAGGTGCATTTGCTTCCCGAGGCCCAACGAGCCGCACCAACGGCGGTAAGGACTGAGAGGCGAAGACAAGGGCGACAGCATGAAGGGCACATTGCGCCTGACATACAAGGTGGGGAACGGCCCAGAATTTCCAGGCTGTTGGTTGTTTGATGGTTATGTTTTGGGCTGGATTTCCATTTATGGTGATAGAGGTTGGTGGGTGATTTAACCACAGCGATCCTGTGCATCCGACCAATCAGAAATCACATTCCTTGTTCCTTGTTGATGGATTGCAGTTGATTGCAGTTGCATCCATTTGCAGTTTTTTTTTTAAACATCTTTTTACATCTTTGTTTTATTTGAATCCAATTTGTTGGCCATTGCTATCATAACTCAGGTGATCCCATCCGGCCCATCCGTGCCACTGGTCCTTTGAGCCAGCTGCCGACGCCCATTTTGGAGGTCTTCAACGACTGGGCTCTTCAGGAGCCTCCCATCTTCCGCGTGCCCAGCCGAGTTTTGTTGGCTGCGGTGCCATGGGAGGATTTGGAATTTGCATGGCAGAAGGGCCTGCTGTGGGCAATTTCCATTGGAATCAAGGACACCTTCACGAAACTAGGAAATGCATGGCTGATTTCGGGTATTTTGATGTGGGTTGCTTAGTTTGGTGTTTGTATGTGTTTGTGGCTTGTTTGCCCATGTTTGCCCATGTTTGCCCTCAAGAGATGGAAAGATTGCCCCCACGTGATTGACATGGCTGAAAGGGCCTGCCATGACCATTCAGGAAAGAAGATCAAGAGCGCTGGCTGCAAATGCTGGGCAAGCCGGAGGAACAGGATATACTTTTATCTCCCCTGCAGCCAGAGTTGAATCCGGATTTGTTGGTGGCGATTTTGAAGGCCTTGAAGTCGGCTACAACTCACGAAATCTTTCGCTTTGCCCGTGGCACTTGGAATCACCAAGCAACGGCACAGAAGTGGAAAGCATGTGCAGACCAAACCCAGGGCCGGGTCCAGGTCAGACAAAACAATCAAAACAGAGACAAGTGCCATGTGTCCCTAAGAGGACACGTGGCAGAAAAGATAGATTTGTTCAGTCAGGAGGACTTTGTCTTCAGGTTTTTGCAGAAGGTGGACGGCGAGATTTTCCAATGCCTCGGGAGCATTGCGGAAAGCATGTACTACTACGGTCACATTGGCTGGCAATTTCATAAGTTTTTTTCATGTTTTTTCTGTTTATCCTCATGTGGGATGACCCCACTTGCCTCAAGATCCTGGCAGCCCATCAGCCAGGTCCATCTGACCAGTGTCCAGTGGACAAGCCTATGTGCTACAAGCTGACTGAAGCTGCCATCCAAGCTGGACACATCCGGAATTTGTCCAATCCGAAGGTGGGCGAGTCTGCCAAGAGTGGCACCTTGGAATAGAACATGGAACAATGCCATGGGGATTTTGAATAGTAGCACTCGTAGACTCGTAGGTGCACGACTTATGGGGATTCACCAGATTTCACCAACAGGGGCATCACCAAAAACCTGGATGTTCCAAACATTGTACGACTTCTCCAACCTCAGTGATGGCAAGCTGTAATTTATGAGCAATGTGTTCACAATTTTTGAATCCCAAAATGGGTTCAGGGGGTTGGGGGGGCCACTCCAAAGACAAGAAACATCAATAAACCACCATCGTTGGCCTTTTGGCATGGTCAGGTAGAGACAGCCGGTTGGTTGTGAAGCTTCAGCTGCATGAGTCCATGGTTCGTGTCGTTAACGACGACCGCTCAGGTCTCGCAATTGGCGGAATAATGGGAGGAACTACCTGTAAAACACTTTCGAGGGAAGAGGGGCCATGAATGCAGCTGATAACCCCTTGCACCATCTTCCCCCGTGTTTTTCAAAATAGCATCATTTCTCACAGAAAAGCCATGCCAATACAGGGTTCCATGAAGACAGGTGTGAAAGGATTTCGAACATTGGGAAGATTAAGGTTATTTTGCCATATTTTGCCATTTGCGGTTTTTGTTCGTCCTTGGTATTGAATAGATGTAACATAAAATGAGGTACACATGCCAGACATTGCCCCCAACGCCGCTTCCCTGAAATTGGCATGGTTGAGAACAGTTTGTTCGAATAGGAGTAGTAAAGCATAGGAAAGCAGGAAAGCAACAACGTCAGAATAATTAAGGCATTTCGCATCGCATCGTATCCTCCATTCTGTCCATTGGAAACAGTGTCATACTGTACAAGTCTTGGGATGTTTGAGCACTTGGATTTCTTTCCACTTGACATTTTTGAACAGCCCGAAAGTCTTCCAGGGCCTGAGGCTTCAACCTCAGGGTGTTGGCCCTGCAAGGTGCATTCGATGGAGCCCAGGGCGACCCAGTGCCCAGTGGGCAGCGTTTCCGCTTGGTGCCATTGGAGAAGATCGAACCCACGGCAGGCTCAGTTCAAGCGGCCCAATCTCAGCAGAGCCATGGCGGTGCCTTTGCCCGAGGCATTTGCAGCAGGTGGATGAAAGGCGTAGCGGCGTAGGGTCAAAAGGGGTTTGGAATCAAATCAAATCCCTTCTGCATCATAGTGAACATCCCAAAAGCCCAAAGAACATCTAAACAATCCAGGCACATCACACTAGAGCAGGGTGACGGGGATGTACATGTTCGGTGGCTCCGGACCATGCGCTCTTGCAAGGTTGTCGGGGGAGGCACAAACCAAGCGTGCAGAATCACAACCTTCTAAGGGAGCACTGGCTCTTGACAACCACAAAACTGAGGGTGATTTGTAGCATTGTAGCTATTTCATCTCTGACGGTACATTTCAATCCGGCTGCTTTTATCAAGAGCAAACGAGGGGTTTGGAAATCACTACCTTGGCAATGTTCCAACCAACCAGCAGTCCATGCGGCCTCATGCGGCAAGCCAATATATCATAATATATCCATGTCCTGCAGGCCCATGTCATTGGGGAGCAGAATGCAAATACATCCACCTCCATGAAGCAGCCAAGAATGGATGCCCACTATCAGACGGGCTGCAAGACTCTTGCGACATCAGCAATGCCAAGCTTCGGGATGTAGTCTGGCGGAATATGAAGAAAGGCAACTTGGTTTCTTGGTGCGCGGCCTTCCTTGTGGCTGATTCCAGGGCGAAATGGTAGCTATACTTGGGTCACGTGCCCCTCATCTCAGCACATAAATAGTCTGTTTTCTATTATTGTTTACTTATTTTTGTTGACCGAGTCATTCTGCATTCAGAGGCCAGTTGCGAACTCCGCTGATGGAGCTTCTCAACAGCTTGCGGGAAGAGCATGGAGTCGGGAGTGACAACATAGAGATTCTTCAGATTCTTCAAACGGAGATCCTGAAAGAGAATTTGGTGCTTTTGGTAGCAGCTTCCTCTTCCGAAAAGGCTCATCGTTGGGGGAGCGAGGTTTTACACAATTTGGCCGCATCCATTGATAAGAGTGAAGTTTGCGTCCTGGTGTCGCCTGTGCTGAAGAAACCCCCTGCATCATTGATGGAGTGCCTCATGGCATATTGCAAGCAGGAACTGCTAAGGCCGTCCTTCCTAAATCTAAGGAAGCTTGCTGAGACAACAACCGATATGTTTCGATATATTTTTCACCAAGAAGTTTAAAGGAATGCAATGCTTCGAAAAGACGAAACGTGTTTTGATGTAGTAATGCCAGTTTCATCAAAATTCACAGTGATGCTGTTCCGCAGATGCTCCCGAAGCAACCATGTTGATCGTTGATGTTCTTCGTGTTTATCTCTCCCATTTGTGAATACATGGGATTGGTTTCAAACGATTTTTGGACTAGGATAGCTTTGATAGATATATATTTGTACGATTTTGTACGTGTGGATTTGGCGTCTTCAAGATTGATCCTTTAGGCTTGAAGTAGCTGAGGAAGGTTTGCCTCTCGTGCTTCGCGTTGCGCATCACTTCCCAGGGCTTTACCAAACTTGCAAAATATGTTGCTGGCTGATGGTTCCAACCATGTTTTGAATAGTTCAATCTTAAATTGGGAAATGCGATTCCCAAAACTATACTCGCATTTCTGATCTTTGCATTTCAACCACCGACCAGGTTGGCTATTTCATCATCCGCGCGGAGTCGAAACGGAAAAGTGGTTGGGCAGTTGGCTGTCATGGAGTGAAGTTCCAGCAAAGGCCACATCTTGAATGAGTTCAAATTCAGCCAGATCGTGCATAACCGCGCTTAATTAGTCAATCCAAAGAATGCCAGGGTATCCAAGTGTAGGCATGTGTAGGCATGTGTAGGCCAAGTGACCGGTTCAAGTGAGAAGTTTTGTTCAGAAGCATATCTCAGCAAGAATGGCAAACTTCCTGATAGAGCTTGGAAGATTTGGATGTGTGGACCCCGCAGGTGGGCCCCATCGAATAATCTTTCTAGCAACATAGCACAGCGCAAAGACGATCTGGAGAAGTTTGCAGGAACCTCATCAGCATGGCCCTCTGTGGCTGGTCGGCAGTTTCAGATTTTCCAGATGAATTTTATCGTATAGTTGTTCCATTGTTCCGCCCTAGTAGGGCCCATGTTTGGCTCAAAGTACCGACCGTGGAATTAGATAATTAGATGCTCGTTAATGCTAAAGTGGTCAAATCTGTGGGCCCACTGGTGCATTATTTAAAATTACTACACCCAGCCAAGTAAATATGTTAATATAGAAAACAAAATAAAGAAAGACCTTGAATGACGTCTCCAATTGTCCAGGTGGGTGTCTTGCTGGAATCTGCACGACTCTTTGGCCCCAATTCCTTGCGACCAAACGCCGAGCGCCGCAGTCGTTTGGCTGCCCTGCTGTGTTTGCTACAAGACATCGAGGGAAAAGCTGAGGAGCGTAGCTCTGATTCTGATGATGGAGATGTGGGAGATGAAATGGAATTTGAATCGACTTCGTCCAGTGACAACTTTCAGATGATGGATCCTTGGCCCGTTCCTGATGTTGAGCATCATGCTTGGCCGCTGCACATGGATGATTATTCAGTGGAGGATTCCTTGACCTGGATTTGCCGTCATGTACGTCAGAGGCTTGGACCATTGCAGGGAAAGCGCGTGATTCGATTGACTTCAGGTCAGTATCTTGTTGATGGTTTTAACATGTTTTAAATATGTTGAAATTATGTTGTTTGTTTTCTCTTCACCCTCTATCCCCATGCAAGAGAGCCTCCCAAGTGGCCCAAACTGGTTGGGAGAGCGGATGCAATCAGATCAATCAGGTACATCCTTTCGATTTTTGTCAACAAGCTGGTCTATGGTTTAGAACCCAATGCTACTGGTTCACTGGATCCAGCCAGGGTGGAAAGCCTGCTGGCTGCGCTGCAATCCATCGGCGCTGGATCGCCTTCGCTACCGCACCAGGCTTCCTATGATCTCATCCTGGCTACGCTGGTTGCATATTTTCGCCGGCATTTGCTTTCAACTCCTGCGCCCTCATGCCCCAGCAGCCAGGAGATTCTGGCAAGTCTGTTGACTGCCAAAGCCTTGGGCCGTGGCCAGGGGCGGCGACATAGCTTGAGACACAGCATCCTCGGCTTGTTGTGCCGACACCCGAAGCTGCGCGGGAGAATCTGTAGCGTTTGCCGCGGGGGAAGTGTGGCGATGGCCTTGGACACAACCTCCTCAGATCATGACATTATTTTGTGCTTGAAGGATGGAGGTGGGCGCAGCTATGGACAATGCCATTTGTTATTTGGTTTTCTGGTGTTTTGTGTGTGTGTGTAACAGTTGGATGCCTTTTGCAACTCATGTTTGTCTTGGGTTTTCGTTTGGGCAGCATTTGGTCAGCACAAGGTCAGCAAACGGTTGGTGCTGGAAGGGCGCCTTCCAAGTGGCAAGAAAGATGTTAAGTGCTGATTCTAAGATACGTGGGAGTAAGAGAATCGGTGACGATTTGAACTTGTGGCTTGTGGATCTCTAAATTATAGCTGATCTCAAGAATTGTTCTTTTCAGGCATCAGACTGTTGAGGTCCCCCTGCCCGCCAGGTGTGAACATGGTGGAGGAGCTCCATTCTGTGATCTTGGACACGAAGGAAGGTTGTCACCAAGAACGGCTCCAACGAGCAGAAGTGATCAAGAAAGATTTTGCTGTGGAGATTCGGAACTACTACCGGAAGGTGTAGAAAAGCCAGTTGTTGGGTGTTGTTGGTTGGGCAGTTCCGTGGGGATGCAATGTGGGAGCAAAATTCCTACGTCAAAATGCTGCTCTTTCTTGACTAGTGGGTGCTGTTTCGTTCAAGGGGATGCCAACTCACACACCTTCTATACTTGCCCTTTGGTTCTTATGTTTGGGTGGATGTTTTGGTGTTTTGCTTTGACATGTTTCGCGGGAATCCTTGTGGTATGACCGAATGGAGCGGCTTAAGGCTTGCTGTAAGCCTTGTTGAATCTTGTTGACATTTCGCAGGCAATAAAGAAGGACAGCGAACGAACCCTGGCCCCAAACTGCATCAGGTGGACTTCGATTTAGTACCTGTGACCCTCCTGGAAAGCCAAGAGCAGCAGTGGGACCCGCAGCGCCAAGTCTGGCAGTCCTTGCTGCATCCCCGCTTGGCGCCTCACATTCAAGGTCGGTGTTGAACTTACGTGATGCATAAAGGTTTAAAAAATTTTGAATTGAATGATTTTGCAGAATTTAGTCCGAATGAGATGCACCTGAAGTAGAACCGCATGTGTGATTGACAGATAGACAGATGGCAATGGCATGTTGATTCAAACTTACTTGACTTCAGAATGATGAGCATGCGTGGGGCATTCTGTCGGTTCGACATTTAGGACGAAAAAACTTTTGATTTGTGATATTTGGGCTTAAAGCTTCTTCAGTTGGTAATGCCCCCCGCACCGTGCAATAAGTGTCGAGCGGGGAAACCTTCCGA
>Ga0126342_10017257_pt1 | contig 12500 bp, 7 predicted proteins | sample Cyp1metagenome_FD_92528 | JGI IMG/M metagenome (GOLD analysis project Ga0126342, IMG submission 92528) | Coral microbial communities from Lord Howe Island, Old Settlement Bay, Australia - Cyphastrea 1 metagenome | ecosystem: Host-associated > Invertebrates > Cnidaria > Coral ...
ACATTATTATATTACATTATACTATATTACATTATACTATATTACATTATATTAGATTTTATTATATGATATGATATGATATTATATTATATTACATTATATTATATTACATTATATTATATTATATTATATTGTATTATACTATATTACATTATATTATATTTTATTATATGATATGAAATGATATGATATGATATTATATTGTATTACATTATACTATATTACATTATATTATATATTATATACATGTTCAGTGTGGCTTTTGGGGCTGAACTTCAAAATCGTCCTTGCGTGATGAATATAACCCCCGAACAGCTTGTCAGGAGGCATTGCATGTGACTTCTTGTCCTTTGTCCGAGAGCAAGCGTGGTTCCCCTCCCCAGAGCAAGAAGGACCCCGTGTTCCTTGGCTCTTGCTGTTCCTAGCTTTTTGCAGGTCCACAGCTGACTCTGCCAAGTGTTTTACAACATTTTTCAACCCTTTCGCTGCACAGCAGCGTGTGTACCTTCCAAACTGCACTTTGATTTGGAAGCTTGAAGATCGTACATCTCGTACTTGTAAGCATATTCCATGCTTGAAGGAGTTCGGATTCGGTAGACTTAGCGGACTATTTGGCTACATGTCTTTCAGGAAACCTCTCCCAATTTGGCACTTCCTTATCCTCCAAAATGTTGATTCTCTCCACTCTATTTGCTTGAACTAAAAAACTCCGTGTTGTTTTTTTTCATTCATTCGCAGTGATCCTGCATGGTACCTCGGCTGCACCTCGTAGAAAAAATGGGGGATCCCCAAAACCATAGGTTTCAATACATTTCAATGGTCTAATGACTTGGATCATGTAAAGGCACCTCTATGGCTTTGGAAACTTCATTTGAGTAAAGAAACGTGCAAAAAAACATCCCAAGTTTTTTGTCATTTGCTAAAGAGTCATGATCAAACATTCGCAGGCAAAGCTGGGCAAAATATGTTTTTCAAACATACGCTTCACTCTACTAATACATCCGACAACAATAATGTCCTTTTGGTAAAAATAGAGGGGTTGTTTTGGAATACCATCTATATAATTATCATCATTTACCTGTTGTTAAAGGGGTAAACAAACCCCTCTATATATTAATTAACCAACCAATGGGACATCTATGTTTGACAAATGGGTCTGGATCAAACCTCCCCCCATTAATCAGGCAAATCATTGACCAACATCAACATGGTAAAAGGTTACTCCCAATGTTATAAGTTGGTTTCTAACCACCCCCCAAAAATATATTGACTTCTAGCCGATCATCGGCAATGTTATAAGTTGGTTTCTAACCACCCCCCGAAAAATATATGTTGACATCTAGTCGATCATCCACCCCCCGAAATATATATATATATATATATATATATAGACATGTAGTAAGATCTATTAACATCTATTTGATAAACTATAGTATTATATGTATTATATGTCAAAAAAAGTGTCAACATCTATTATATGTTTATATTTGACTACACTTTTATAGTTACAGTACCATAAACATCCATAAACCCTCGATGTTTGCCATGGAAAACCATCCCCCCAGGGGCGGCTCGTTTTCTGCTAGCCGTGCGACCTCCGCCTCTTCGCGCTGTTTCTCGTAGAGATCGGACTCAGGTTCCAGCGACGGCCTAAACGTTTAGTCAACCTGGAGTATATAGAATGTGGAAATGTCAAAAGTTCTCAATATATCTAATTGAACATAGTAGTTGAACATTCTATATAATATATAAATATGATTAAATATGTATATATTCTATCATGTTCTATCTACTGATGATTGTGAAGAGATGGAAAGGCAAATGGATAGATGGATAGAAATGATAGAAACATAGATATGGAAATTCGACCATTTATGGATCATTTGTAGGAAACTAAGGGCGTTGCGTGGGTTTACACCAGGGTAAATTACTGAATAAGGACAATGAATGAGGACTGCACGATGTTAAATGCTCATCGTTTGACTATCCTAATTCGTTTTGGCTGAACAGTATGTCTTGGTGGACATGCGCATGTTTGTTTCTTCAAATCTTAAATTCTGAGATGATGTAAGTATATCTTTGGGAATCCTGTCACAGTAACCACCAGCGCCATTACTCATGTAACACTGGGCCTTTAGTGACCTTACCGACAGAACAAAAGCCGCGTTCTAGTTATAGTATCACAAAGCAGGCACCACCTTGACCAACGGGAAGGATTGTTTCCTCAAAATGACCATAGTAGGCGCTGTGTGCTTGAACCTACATGTTGTTGTGTTTCTATTGGGGGGTTCAACATATAGCAACCCCCAAAAAGATGCCGATTTCAGTGTTTCCAGGATCATACTTCGATGATGTTTCCACCATCTTTTCCAGGTGTCCAAAATTGTTCGGCATCCTTTGGGTTCAATGTAGGTGTGCCAACAATCACCTAGAAATACCAAGGGGGATTCTTTCACAAAAAGCACCGGAGCAGGGCCTTGGAGATGCGACTACAGACCTTTCGGAGGGGTAAAGAGGATGGGGACGGGAAAATTCGACCTGTGGAACCTTCCATCTTCAAATATCCATCCTATGGTATCAGCAATGATCCATTGCACAACATTATCATCAATGCATGGTATTGTCACCAACTATATAATATCAATAACTATATGTTATATATAATATATTAATATGCTATATAGTTATATAGTCAAAGTTGGTGATATCCATGCACGCCTTCCCTGTTCAAATCAACATGTTTTTGGTTATATCTCCGCCAAGATGTTTGAAAAGGATCATATGATGTTTCCATTTAAAGTGTCTCTCTGTTACAACGCCATGCAAATGTAAGCAGTCAAAATGACAATAACATCCTCAACACTTGTTGGTTATCTCTCCATCTGTGTTGATACAGGACATTCCATGCTGAAATTTGCCCAGTGATGCCTTGAAATTTCAGCGCTGAGTCCTAGGCTTGCCCGTGGCAGGAAGCACCTTGCCCTTGTCTGTCCTGGGGTCAGCCATGTCCACAATACCTATATGAGGTCATGAAGTGTAGGGTCGATCCATGCAAGTATAAAAGTGTAGTATAAAATTGTACCAGTAGTATATCATCAATCTCTCTCTCTATATATATATACATATATATATATATCAAAAAATCCACCAAATTAACTAGCAAATCCAAAGAAATATTTGAACATCTTCAATCTATTCAATGTGTCGTTGTGAGATACAATTTCAACCCTGGATTGATGAACCCTGTTTCAGGAATTAATGAATTGCCCCGAAGAAGTGACAATATACTGACACAAATCACTATTATATATATATATATATTATATAACAAAATCGTTTGTTTTTGCGCTTAGTTCGTGTCAAAGTCAACGTTTTGACGCCTGCATGTCCTCGCCACTCACATCAGTTGACGACTTGGAGGCCATGGCAGCTTGTTACTGTGTATAACCCAAGTGGGACCATTGAAAAATTGCCAGCATATCAAACGAATTAACGACCATCTTCTGATGACCAGGAGAAGCCCAGGGATTTTTTCCCCCCACCAGACCCACACCCCACCTGCCATCATCTGACATGGACCTGAAGAAAGAGTGACCATGGACCATGACTTCCATGCAATCGAAGCCTAGACCGACAGTGGAGGGATGTGGAGGGTGTAGATTCAGCTATATGACATGCATCAGTCTTGGAATCAATGTAGGTTTGGATATAGTTCCATTTTCTGCCCCGCACCATCCCCACACACCTCGCGGATCACCAGCGGATGGCGGCGTTTGTAGCTGAAGCCAAAAGGTTCACACCAGGCGGAACTGGATTCTTCCCGGACTTCTATGGGGAAAAAAAACATATAATTCATGCAATTTGCTCTCAGAAATTCCAAAATCTCAGCAGTCACTTTGCGGATCTACAGGAAGCAGCAAATAAACAGCCGAGGCTGACCATGATATTGTCATAGCAAAATGTCATTATGTACACCTGTATTGAGATTCAGAAGCAAAACATGAGAATAGGATATAATAGGTACTTCACCTCTGATGCATCATCACTCACAAACCAAACTTTATTAGGCAGCAACACGACGATCTTGCCAATAAGTTATTCATTTCTGAAAATCGTGCCAGCAAGCGCGCAACAGCAGCTTTATTGGCAGCGCGTAACACTGGTGGGCCTTGGCCCGACCACAGAACAATCTGACCCCTGGCAGCTTTGTCCAAAAGATAGGGTGCATCCGATATGTTCGCTACTGTTCGCTAGTAACGTGAGTAAAGCAATAATAATGAACCATCATGAACCATCCATATTTTGATGGTATTTATAATGGTTTATAGTTTATACCACCCATTCATGGTGATATTGGGGATGATTTACTATTGCTTTACTCACGATCCCTTGCGGGCGGGTGTCAGGGTCTCACGGTCTTCCATGGTCGCCCCGGTTGCAGCTGGATCAACACGTGGCGACCTTGTTGCCAAAGGATGGTGACAGTGAAGTGAGCAGGACCTTGCGCCGCACATATCTCTGAGCACAAAAAATACATCAAAAGGCAATACGGCAAGAAACCCACAATTTCTAAAAGGTACATTCATACTAATATATATATATATATATACATTTAAACCAGATTACAATTACATTCCGCGTCCTTTAAATGACCTTACTTACACATGTGTTTTTTTGTCTCACCCATCTCCCAGGATGTTCCTCTTGCTACACCGGTCAACTTTGAATCTGGGTTGGTCCTGGCCTGGTGTGGCAAGATTCAAAGTAAACCAACATAGCTATGCGAGTTTACTGGAGCGTATTTTTTCGTCCTTGAATAAAGGGTGAACAAAGATTACCCTCCAGTAATGTAACATAGCTAGGGAAAATGGATGAAACTGGCCTAGTTAATTCGATGATTTACCTATGCAAAATAGTGTTTTCCATAGCTATGTTAGTTTACCAAAGGATAATCAGGACAAAGCAGTACAGGGGCCATCGGTGGCTGGAGTGGCGGTAGTCAGAAACGTGCAGCAACCATGGGACTAATGTGAAATCAAACTGGAATTGAACCAAACCTGATTCAAATGAATTGCACCAAAGTGGTTTAAAGGTGTATGTACCAAAGTAGGACCGAGTTACTGAGTGACTGCATCTGCCAGCTTGATGCAACTGTGGACTTTCAACTTGTTGCCAGGAAGTGCAAATCTCCAACAGCTCTGCGCAGTCCAATTCAATTTTACACAGCCTTGTTTCTGGTCATTTTGGGAAACGACATGGGAAAACAACTAGCAAACACCCATCATTGCTGAAGCGGCAACATGCAACAATCAGGCACTTTTCAACAATTTCACCAGTTTATCACCAGAACTGATCCAAGAAACTACAGTCACCCGCAAGCAGAACATGTATCAACTGGTTGGTTAATAGGGATTCCCCTATTGGATTATTCTAATCCCCAGTATATTTCAGGTAGTTTGTCATCCCCAAAGGAATCATCAACCAGGGTTTTGAACACGGCTCACTTGACACCGAGCTTCATCTCCATGCGGCCTTGCCGCCAGTTCCACATCGTCAAATGGCAATGGTGTCGCACGCTGTGATATCATCCCAGGGACAGCGGCAGAGAAAACAAAGGCCCAACGGACGAGTGTTCCTGTCATTCAAGATCTACCCTCTGGTTATGACTAATATATATATATATAATGATATTGGTAATAACAATAGCGATAATCATATTACCATCTGGTTATGACTAACATAGCCATGGAAAGACTCACCATGCTATTAATTAATAGGTAAACCATCTATTTCTATGGACCATCTATACCATGGCTATGTTAAATAACCAGAGGGTAAATATTTGGATGATTTTGGATCATTGTCTGCCATAGAAAAGGCGACCTCCTATGTAATGTAATCCTTTTTGGACAAAGATGATGCTGGAAAATATCTCCATGGTTGCTGGGTAACAGACCTCCGGTTGCTGCGAAACGTCACCATTATTGTTACGGTTCATGCCTCCATTCTTGGTTCATATCTCAATGTGTGTTGCTTCATATCTCCAATTTTTCTACAAATCCGAATCCTCATTGTTGTTGATCAATTCAAAATAATTCAAACAAAAATTGCGCCATTTGCCACACAGATTCCAATGTGGTCTTGTCTCCATGGCACACTCTCTGCAAAGTATTCGATGATTGCCTGCAAATGTGGGGCAGGAAATGGGAGACCCATGACCTGCTCAATGGTTTCCAAGGACTAACGATCTTGAGATCGAAAGGCTTGGAATGGTGTAAAGGGTTGCAAATGAAGACCATTGACTCTCTTTGCTCCCAAAACTAGTGGATCTTTCAGGGCACGATCCCCGCGCAACATCTATCACATGATATGGGGCCAGGTATGTCCCTCTACTGGGGTCCCCGGGCCAAATATAGCGCCAAGTTGTGTGCACAGCACATGGGTTCCATCCTCCAATTCCTCCATCTTCAGACTCTGCCATATTCTGCCATGTCATGGGGATACCAGGATACATCCCTTAAGCACCCAGCGAGAAATCCAGATTGTGACAGTATACTCGAATTATATCCTGGTGCCAAACCTGACCCATGATCCCACGAAATTGATCAACCAGGGACATGAACCCATTTGATCGGTGTTAAAAAGCATCTGTTTCAACCCTACTGGTTGGTTCAGAACAGTATTCCCATCATGGCTGAAAGGACTCCCCGATATACAAAGGCTAATATGATAATCTCGAAAGACAACTACATCAACTAATATGACTCATATACATCGTTCATGTTTAGACATCCTATGATTCCTGGACGCATATCCCCTCAAAACAACAACAACAACAACAACAACAACAAACAACAACAACAACAACAACAACAACAAGATTAGTAACGTTGAGATTTTAATAGTGGTTTAGCTAGCAGCCAAGCTACAGGGATTGAAGGCATACGTGGCTTCGGCCATCAAACACTGCACACACGTGTCCTGACATGTGACAGCGATGTGCGATACTGGAAACAACGCACTGCAAAGCTGCAGTTGCTTAGACAGTTCTGGAGAGATTATCGTTATATATTTCAACAACAAAATACAACAAATATACAGTTTTTAGATTTTCTGGGGTACATGAAAACTGATTGAAATCACCAACAAGAAGAGATAGGAGAGCCAATAAATGCTACATTTTTGTGGCACCTAGGGGTAGTCTACCAGCATAGCCTAGCTTAACAAATAGAAGGATCATCTGGTGATACCCTCTGGACATTTAACACAGCCTAGCTAGTGAAAATGGCCATTTAGTGCTTTGGTTTACCCATGACAAATGATGATTTTCCTGTTCGCTATCTGTTAGTTTACAGTACCTGGTGATATTCAACACTTTCGGCTTCCACTCTCCAACTCTTGATATCCGATGCTTGCCGCATACGATGGTGACGGAAAGATGTTCCTCGCTATTTGACGGCAGTACCTTGGGGTATACCTTGGTTTCTGAGCCACCAAACAATTCCTTCTGGGTTCCTTATAGTTCATTATTGTCAAGCAGGTTAGCTGTTGGACGTATGGCAGGTATGTCTCTATGCTGAATGGGGTTTATAAACCAAGATAACTGGGGGGCACCACCTTGCAGCAATGGATGTTCATCGCATATTCAGTATGGATTGAGAATATTGACTGATCATCGATTGATGAGATGGATAATTGATGCTTATCCATCAATCCCCTTGTGATTGTATATTGTAATACACATCTATGCAATGTATATATATATATAATTATATATATATATATTTATATATATATATATATGTACACACATTAGGGTTTGTCATAAAGTAGAACACAGGATACCACCAAAAAACACGGTGTAATCATCCATTTCCCTTCCAAACATGCTATTTGGGCATGGGAGTATACCCCGTTTTCAGACAAAAGCGAAATCTGGTCCGGATGATAAAATTCTCTGGAAATTCCACCAGCCTGAATTAAGACCCTTTCCCATGGAGATAATCCATTACCAAGCATCATTCCAGTGAGGCTGCGACGTGAGGTCGTGATCAGATTTAAGTAGACATATCCCATCATATCCCCATTGTTGGTTTGTTGGTGATATATTCCCACTTGTCCACTATATCCCTATTTTATCCTTACAATCCTTACTCTATCATCATTACATCATGATATATCATATCCTTATATCAGATGATAAGTGGATACAATCATTACAGATGATATCAGATGCTTCTATCCTTACTATATCCTCACAATCCCTATTGTTCACCAAACGTTCACGGCCCCCTCCTCGTGCTCCAGCCCTTCATTCGGCGGCACCGCCGAGCCAGCAAGGGCAGGCGCCGTTTTGCCAGCGGTCATGGTCACCTAAAGCTCCAGCGGAGACGTTTGAACCTTAAAAACACTGTTGTAGAGCTGGGGGTTTCCATAAAGGAGGATACCCCAATAGCTGGATGGTTGATAATTTGATAATGAAAAATCGTCCCAAAAAATGATGAGTTCCTGGTAGCCCTATTTTAGGAAACCTCCATCTACTGAAACTGACTGGTTGTTACAACTGAAACTCTTGGCCGAGGTCACTATGCCAATTCTGGAATAATGTGGAATATATATATATACATATATATACATATATATATATACATATATATATATACATATATATATATATATACACTAATATATACGAAAAAAAAAGGCAGAATCAGAATGCCTCTCAATCTTTAACATTACATGTTTCAGCATAAAAGCATCTAAATGATCTCAGTGTCCTGCTTTTCCCCATCAATCCTATCTCGTAATATCTAACAATAGATTATCCAAATCCAAACCCCAACAAGAAACATAATCAAAATACTAAACCAGGGTTTCTATAGATCTCCTCTATAGATATTCCTCTATAGAAACCCTGGTTTACTTTTTTGAATATATAGAGGAATTATCTATATTTGTTCTGGAGATCGAACTTGACTCGGACCTCGGACCTCGGACCTCGAACCTCGGACCTCGGACCTCGGACCTCGGACCTCGGACCTCGGACCTCGGACCTCGGACCTCGACCTTGGACCTCGGGTCGGGCTCGTTGCCAAGTGCGTTCTGATAAAAACCATACTAAACCAGGGTTTCTAGAGGAATATCTATACTAAACCAGGGGACATGGATTCTACGATTCTCATATTTCAGTTACACCTCCTGGTCGCCGCAACACACCATTAGTTCCGGAAACCAAGGTTCTTCTTTACGAAGCCCATCCAGAAAGTAAAGCCGAATTTCACCAGCCCGCGCCATCCTTTTTGGGAATTCTTCTATAGGCAACAACCACCTATATCATTCTGACAATCACTTTTATAAGGTATCATTACTACACGTATGACTGCTATAATTATTATCATTATTACAATAATTCTTACTCAACATGTATATTAAAATCAAGTCTATATGTGGGTGTATGTATATACACATATTATATATATATTACTAAATATATATATACTGAATATATATACATATATATATAATATTATATATATTATATTATATATATATAATAAAATATAATGTATATATATATAATATTTATAATATCATATGGCAAACATGTCCACAAGATCTTGCTATATCCTTTCAAATCAACCCATAGCCACATGAATGACACCGGATCTGACGTCCTCTTGTAGCAGGAATGGCAGCTGGAACGCCAGCACCAAACCTCCACCGTCCAACCCTCAACGCGGCTGGCGATGGTCCGCACGAGGTTCTGAAAATTGGCACCTGCCTGAGCATTGTTAGAAGATTTTTTCAGGGATTGTTCCACCATGTTCCAGCCATCTTTCCCAGCAAACATCATTGTAGTTGTTGCTTCAATCCCCCATGAAAAATCCTGCTTATCCCGAGAAATCGGCCCTATGGGTGCTGTGAAACTTCCGTGTTCCATAGCAGGACGAATTTCATAGTTGGAGGCAAGGCCTGACAATCAGCGAGGATGGTGGAAGAAGTTAAAATACGTCTAAGATGTACACAAATCAAGCATCTAGCGCTGTGAAAGCCAAAATTTGATTTATTCATTTATACTCGGTTCATCTCAGTGCATAATCTATTGACTCTTCAGTACTGTTCCAAGATGTTGAATGCTCAGTTTGAAAAAGAACGAATTGAACGGGAGGGAATGGCTGAAAATTATGGAGATCATTTGCTACAAAATCACCAGGCAATCTGTGGCCTAACATCAATTCAGCCACAGGACCCCAATACGAAAGCTGGTCATGGGCAGGTTTGCATCTGGATTTGCATGAAAAAGCTACCTGTGGATTTGTCATGCAAACTACAGACTTTTTAGGCAAGACCTACTATACCTACTGCTGTATACAGTAGATTTGATAATCATGTACTCCCATATGCTAAAATTATTGCTGGATGTTGGTTGGCAGTGTCTCGTGAAGTACTTAGTTCACTGGGCTATACATTACAATTTCAAACTGCTTGGATATGCATTCCAGTCCGTAGCCAGTTTTCACATTCCACGAGTAACCGGATGATGCTCATGGTTCTGAAGCACTTACGACTATATATATATAACCATAGCAATATACAATCATAATGATCATAAGATATCATAAGCAAATTATGATCATTCTAATCATAAAAGCTACCCTCCGGAAATTCATCATAAGAGCAATCCTCTAGTAATTCAACATAGCTAGTGATTGTTTTCCATGAGTTTTCATGCTTTTCCATGCTTTTCCATAGGTATGTGAATTACCAACAGATATATGTATCCCCAAACTAGAAGTATAACCCCAATAGACCCCCCCTGCTATGATCCCCCCTGCCATGATCTACCCAAAGTGATGATTCTTCAGTTCACTATGTGAAACTACCAAAGGTATATTCCAGGTCGTATCTTTAAAAAATCCCAATTCAATCCCATTACTGTACAATAATGCCCATTAAATCCCACTATTTCCCATTAAATCCCACTATTTCCCATTAAATCCCTATTCAATCGCCACTATGCCCCTGGTTAGCCATGGCCATGCAGGGCCATGCAGCTGTGTTGGGCGCTTGACCCTCCAGATTTCCATCGCCCGTCGCAAGGACCAGGACGTGACTGCCAGATCCGACAGGTTGCAGCACGTGCATCAAGGCTTCTCCTGGAAGCTTCGCCAGGGGAGATAAAGAACATGTGTTTATTTGGTCGTTTTCCTATGTATAATAAATATAATATGTATAAGTACATTGTGTATATATATACATATTGTACCATATATATATATACTATATATATAATATAATCTCGCGAAAACATCACATTACAGTAGGCTTATTATTATAATGTAGATATTGCATTAATTCACATTAATTCACTATGTTTATATTATATTACATGACATGATAGATATTCTAGTTATAATACAAGTAGTGTTAGATAGTTCTATATAGTATATTATAGGTTATCATATGTACACATCCAAATATCTGTGCAACACGATTGACTAAGATGAAAAATGCAGGTGTCTCCTACAAGACGTCCATCCACAAACTCCTCCCGGTTGGTTCTGGGATCTCGATGTGCAGTGCAAACTTCATATCCTTCACCTGGTACAGAGTTTCAGCAAATCCCACAACAAAAGTGACTCGATCATTCCAAGTAACATCTCATCATAGAACATCATATAACAAGAGCAACAACGAATCAGGATAAATCATGGCAAATAAGGATACATCATGAACAATCAGCAAAAATCAGCACCAAGAAAAGTGCGTTGCCTTTCGCCACGTGACGTTTCCAAGCCGCCCAGAAGCGCTGACTGGAAGGCCGCGAACCCATGACCACCCGACGTGACAACTTCCTGACGCCCTGTACCATGGAGGTGAAGCCCCGAATGGAGATGCGTTGCCTTGGGCATGGACCCATCGAGGGCCAAAGGCTTGGATGAACGGCTCTATTTGGGTTTACCACATGACTATGATGATTTCTGATGATTTCTGATGATGATGATGATGATTATGATTTTGATTATGATGATGTGTTAACCATTGAACCATTCAGATGTAAAAAAACGCTAACAGATACCTCACGTATTTCCAAAATGAATCAAAATGATGGATTCGCTTCAAAACCCACAGCAAGTTATCAAGCATCTTTTTTCCCACTGCCCAGTGCTGGTTTCAATCACCGAACTCCACCGAGCTCAGCCCGGGACTGAAAGTCGCGGAAACCGTTGGGGAGCAGCTGACAACCGATGCAAATGTTGCCTCGCTGGATCAACATCTGGGTGGAAGAAATCCTGCACCACCTTGGATGGTGGAAATCCTATATATGTATATGTATATGTAAATATAAACATATATATATATATATGTTATATATATATATATATATATGTAAATATATGTTAATATATATATATATACATATATTTACATATATATATATATATGTAAATATATGTATATATATATATATTAACATATATTTACATATATATATATAT
>Ga0126342_10017258_pt1 | contig 12500 bp, 13 predicted proteins | sample Cyp1metagenome_FD_92528 | JGI IMG/M metagenome (GOLD analysis project Ga0126342, IMG submission 92528) | Coral microbial communities from Lord Howe Island, Old Settlement Bay, Australia - Cyphastrea 1 metagenome | ecosystem: Host-associated > Invertebrates > Cnidaria > Coral ...
ATATATATATATATTATGTATATAATGGTTCACAATGTTTCATGAGTAAACCTGCGGAAATAGATGATGTTAATGCTGCCCCAACCAACCTCTGAAACATCTAAAAGTGCATAAAGTCATCTCAAATCCATGTTCCTGGGGTTTCTTGGTACATTTTGACGTCGTGGGACCAGGTCAGTGTCGGCTGGTCTGAGTTGTCTTTGATTTTGCTGCGTTCCAATTTGCCTTTTTCCACTCCTCTCCATTTCTCTCGAAGCAAAATCATGCGGTGGTAGTTCATTGGAGGGATTGTCTCCAACAAGCATCTAAAGGGATCAGCAGTAGTCAGAATATTGCCTTTATCAACCCCTGTCCGAATCGATCCTTTAAGTCTCCCATGTAACGCCTCCTTCACTTCACCCTTGCCGACTTTGCTTGTTCCATCATCCATCAAACACCCCAAGCACTCGAGGGCTTCCTCAACAGGATAAGCAGAAAATCATAGAAAATCAGGTTGCAGGATCTGGCAACTGGAGTTGTCATGGAAATATATGGAAATCACAGTCATCTTTAGACTGGACCAATTTCTAGGCGCTGGCGACCCTTTGACTCGCCTGCAAAGACTCCACGTTGTCATCCTCGATTTCCTCATCCCCCCTGGGAGAGAGCTTCTCCACGACTCGGAGGATGGCAACCACTGCACCTGACAAGAGCTGACAAGAGCTGAATTGGTGGTCTTCCAAAATAATATGCCGCATGCTGATCATTCAACAAAGCAGTGAAGGGTTACCCCTCATCCAAAAAAAAGACGACGCAGAGGTGCCGCAATTCTGCAACGTCCAGACCTTCAGTTGCCACTACTGCACCAGGCGCTCGTTTTGCCAATGCTTTCAGCTCTGCTAAGGCAAATTGTCTGGCACGATGTGCACTGGAGGAAGCTTCTGCGTCTCCTAGAGGCAACGTCACAATCAGTGTGCAGCCGCGAAGCCTATCAGAGCCTAGGGATGGTGCAAGAATGGTGCAACACCAGAGATGCACACCCACAAGTCCATTGCTGGCCAGGGGCAAGGGCAGCTTCTTTTTCCGCGCCGTTTCATACTTCAGGGTATTGTATGCAGAAAGGTGTCCAGATCCTTTCATGCACTATGCACTGACTAAGTACTATATTTGCACGATGGGACAGGTCCCTGCATTCACAAAGTTGGCATCCGAACAGAGAACATCAGCATGTCTTTGCGTGAATGTCCATCCTCTTTGAATGAAATTTGTTTGTTGGGCGTCTAGTCTTGATTTCTCATGTACTCTAAATTGCGACTAAGCTCTGAGGCCAACAAATCAAAGTCATGCACAGGCTCTGAACCCCAACAACTGTGCTCGTAGGCCTAGAATTGTGCAGTGCATCGCCTTTTTGAGCAATCTTGGATCCAAGCATGGACGTCAATAGACGACACATCCTCAACCCTTCTCTGGTCCCTACAGTCTAAAGTTGTGAAGATTGACTAGACTAGTGACTAGTGAGTTCTACGGCAAGCAGTGCTTGTGAAAGTGAACCGCACAATTCGTCAAAACTTGCACGTCACGAGCTGTGCTAAGTGCGGGCCTGCAAACTTGCATGGTTTCAATATGGCACTTTTCGGTTGTTCTTGTAGCTTTCCTTTGCTTTCAGTCCGTAGTGGGCCATCAGTTGCAGAGGCCTTAAGTATAAAAGTACCTGGGAAATGATCTCAAAGGTCGAAGCATGTTGAAACCATGGAATGCGGCCAAGCTCATGCACATGCAAAGCTGCTTAGGTATGCTTAGGTACCTTTCTATTTAGGCAGCGCAATTGAGTCTTGTGCAATGTGCCAGCTGTTCCGCACAGCGTCTGTATCCCTTGGCCCCTAGCAACATCTAGCAACTGGGTTTCCAGTGTTTAGCACATTTTCGCATGCCGTGTGGATATCTTTGGGTGACCAGTGGTTTGAACCTGAATTAGAATGAACAAGATCCTACTTACTGTCTCGAATCTGCTCCTCTTTGCTTTGGGCCTATACTGGCTGTCGGACGTGCATGATCATTATCTTTGCCCTTGCCTGGCAATTTCTGAACGATTCGTTATTAACCAGCCTGAACATGAAGCACACAAAACAGGTCTGTTGGCCGTTGGCCTTTAGACACAAAATTCGCCAAACACCTGCGTTGTGCACCTCCAAAAAATTGAATGGAGCCTGCAGGAGACTCCCAGCAACCAACTGCATATCATATCTGCAGGTCGCACTAGAATCTCCAGTCATTTAGCTGAATCCTGCTTCTACACAAAACTGATCACAAGAGCGATTCTTCCTGCAATGGCTTAATATGACCCAACCCCTTTCAATAGCAAACTACAGTATAGCAAGCACTTGGGTAGAACACATTCTACAATTTATAGTTCTGGAGATTCCGGTCGTGTGCATGCTCAATGATGCCCCAGGCGTTCTCAGATGGTTATTGGCCACCAAAGCTTGCAACGCGGACTAAAGCAAATGATTGCTTTTGAGACTGATCTGCTCCTTGAGTCCTATCTTGCGTGTAGCTAAATTGATGATTCACACTACCATCCAAGAACTCCAGCAGAATTGGCTGCGCCGGATTGGCTGCGCCGGGAACACTAGGACAGCACGACCGCAGCGACAGACAGGCGGCTGCCCTCGAGCTGCCACATGCATGTATCCGAGGTTGGAGCCCTCAAGAAGAAAGAAGACACTCTGGGTCGGGATTCACATTTGTATCAGATCATCCCAGTGAAAATGTCTTTAACTTGTTGTGTTTGATGTCCATTGTTTCAAGAAATCTCTCCAACTTCTGGGCAGGGTTACATAGAATTCAATTACATTAAACTAATCTAAACTATATATATAATTGTAGTGACTTTGCATTCTCGACATCATATCAGGACGACACGTCTTGCTCGGAGAAAATGCCAAAAGGGTGTTGTTGCAAAGTTGGTCCTGTAGTTTGCAGGTTCCACAAAATACGGTCGTGAATACATGTAAATATATCATATCATCATATACCCATATTCACGAGCAAGACGCTGACTTATTGAATACGGCAGTTGGCCGTCATGCACCATGAGGACAAACTGGTCCTAACTAGTCTCAGACATGCACAACTTCCACAAGAGTTGTTGAAATGGATCTCATCTCTTTTTGCACAGCTGCATCTGCTTCTTCTGCAACCTGATGGGCGCGCTGGATGTCATCTTGAAGATCAGAGAGGTCAGACTCGCTGGCAAAGCCAAGAACCCAGACCAACTCATCAACTTCCAGGTGCAAGCCGCTCTTCCCAGCCTCAGAGCAGCTGAGGGCAAAGTGGCTTGAGGCAAAGCGTCTGGCGCTGCCCGGAGCTCCTTTCAAGATTGCAGCCCTTGCGGTCTGCAGGCTCCTCTCATAGAGCGACGTCCCAAGGCTCACACTGCCTGGGCCATGAGATGATGCTTTCAAGATCATCACTCGTGATCCATAGATGGATAGAAATTGCTCTGCCGAAGGTTGCAGTTGGAACCCAGCAAGCCCAAACAACTTCATCTCCAGCACAGGATCTAGTCCAGCAAGGTTGAACCGCATGTGAAGCAGCGGGTCGTAGTTCTTCACTGCCAAGCTGACCACTCCTGTCAGTGTTCCGGACCATGCCTTCAGAAGCCAAGGGACAACCCCCAGGTCTGAGAGGATTGCCTGCAGGATGGCACTGGAAGAAAATAGAAGACTATCGAAAATGTCATGACGAAGTCTTTGGCCATCCACCCTGACTCCGCTCAAAATCTGACAGAGTTCTCCGACTGCTCCTCTCCAGATCTGCTCCGGGAACTTGACATTCTCAGCTTGGGCACATTGGGCACCCATACTCAAGATGTGATCGGTGCTGCAACTCATCCGATGCAGCATCTCCTGAGCGTCCTCGGTGAGCCACGGAAGACTCATTGCTAGGCCGCTCTGCTGCTGCGGAGGCAACTTCAGGAAAAGGGAAGTGAAGAGTCCAACAGCTTGAGACGAAATGGCCCCGAAAGTCAGTTTCCTCTGTTGTGTTCAATCCATGTCTGCCAACATGCTTAGTCCCACGTGTTCACACTTCACATGATCACAGCCAAAAGCGTGGCTCTGCGCATGTACCAAGAACCACTTCAGTCGGCATCCAATGATTCAATCGGCATTCGGCATTCGGTCCTGAAATCCGATCAATCAATGCACTCGCATCAATGTGCGCATCAATGGAGCTTGCCGAATCGAGAATGCTCTGACCTTGATCTCGACATGCCAATAGATTGATAACAACGTTGTGTGGCATTGGATGCCCTTGATCCATGTGTTTCGTTTGTTCCTTTCGATCCATGAAACAGGTTGGAATTTATGTTGATGTGTGGTACCCTCTGGTAAACTAACATAGCTATGGAAAATCACCATTTTTTATGGGAAAATCCACTATAAATGGCCATGTTCAATAGCCATGTTAAATTACCAGAGGGTATTGATTGCATTGACATTGGTCATGATTCTTCAGATCATTTTAGATCATCCAAGAACTGTGGCCAGACACGCTGAAGGGAAAGCTTGGCCATGGACCTATGGCATCCAAAAAAGAAGAACTTGGCCCAGTGGCCATGGCTCAGGCCACGTTCACCTGCAGGCAGCCCTACAGATGGAGGAGACATCCACTGAGTGTGGTGGTAAAATGGTGGAATGATGTGGAATGTGGAATGTAAAAAAAAAAAGTGGTGAAATAGGGGTGAAACTCACCATTGCGACCAAACAACAATGTGGCTTCTCAAATCGTCTCGCCTGCAAGTTCCAGGCCATGGACCAGCACCACTGCAGCGCATTGGCTCAGTTTAGGCTGGGATCCCAAGTTTTGGTACAAATCCAGCAACCGTCACTAGGTGCTCCCTACATTAGAGACGGTGCAGCAACTTTGCGTACGTGTGTGTGAATCAATGCAGGGTTTCATGCTGTACCATGTTGATTTAAAAAAAAAGACAATGATGATCAGTATAAATGATTATCAATTATCAGTATAAAGTATAAAGTGTGAAGATGGGGATCAAAAGCTTAATTTCAAGCGGCTGATGAGATTGGTAGCAATGCCATGGAGGCTGAAGGCCTGAACCCAAAAAAACACAGAGCAAACAGGTCCAAGCAGCGTGTGCATCAGCTCTCGTGTGTTCGTTTACTCCACGTTCCATCTCTTGCAAAGTGGGAAGCTCCGCCTATATCATCAATTTGTGAGGCCAAGCTTTCAAGAAAGTGGCAAAATATGGTCGAGCGAACCAGTTTGAATTCTTAGTCCTCTTACAGTATCTCCCAACTTTCTATGGCAAAACCGCACCGAAGATGTTTGAACTTGCCAATAGGGTCCAGGATGCTCCAGCATGCTCCAGCATGCTCAAGCTATGTCCAGGTAGCAGGGCAAAGCTACTTTGAGCTTACTCTGTTTTTGACTTGGCATGATCCAGCATGATCCTGCCAGAACAATCTGACAGCAATTGACAGCTACTCGAACTTTGGGTAGTTCAGCATGTTTTGGGACTGATGACTTTGCTCAGTGGAAAGGAAGTTTCTGTAGCTGGGTTCTCATCTGGCTGAAGTAAAACTCCGCCACGCACAAAGTAGGCTTTCAGCTCATCGAACGTCAACCTTCGATCGCCTTAGCTGCCCCAGCTGGCCTTTCACAACATCCGCAACCATTTCCAAGTCCTGCGTATAGCACACAGGACTATACGATACCATAAGCACATCATGGAGTCAAACAGCAGATGTGTTGTTGGAAGAGTTAAATGCCAGTTTCATACCTTCCAATGTCACCATTGGGCCCTTGCCAGGCACAACTGCGTCCAGGACACCGTCTCTATCCATGGCTTGGAACCTCACGTGCCGCTGGAAGGGGGATAGTTTAAAATGGTTTTAGCGGGTTTCTGAACTAAGGGATCAAAATGGATCAAAGATCCTAAAGCTTCTTGCTTCACGGTTACAGTTTGTCATTACTTTGACCCCTGGTTCTGAGGATGCCAGTTCATTATCACTGGACTCTGCTGGATCATGCTCAGGCACAAGGGTTTTTTATTGCTGGCATGTTCCATAAACTGCGAAACAAAACACGGAAGTTTGTTGGCTGGATCACTGCATCACACAATAATGAATTACAGGTAGATGATGGTGGGGTTGTAGTCGAATTGCAGCAAGCTTACAGTGACTGTTCTTTGCAGTGACTGTTGATGTCAATGCTATCAAAATTCCGTAAGACCGAAGTATAGACTTCTAAACTGCCTTTGATAAATGATTTCAAAAATATCCGTCCCCAACTAAACGCAACATTTAAAAACATCTAGGTAACTCTGTGAGATCCTCAGTTCCACATGTAAACGCTGCGTTTGATATACCTGCATTCAGCTTGCAGAAAGAAGAAAAGAGACGACTTTCCAGAGTTGTTCTCCCGCAAGTAAATTCCTCAATTTAGGGGGAAAAAAAAAGACGGCTTTAAGTCATTTGCTTGTAAAGGCTACTAATGGCTATCATATAGATGGCTTTCAGATTAGTCACGAAATAGCATAGCAAATGTTAGCCACCGTGGGCGTGACAAGCTTTCGGCATATCATATTATACTTCACCAAAGTGTATTTATATTTCTTGTGTCACTTACGATTGCGTGTTCGCTTGCATCCACAAAATTGCCCGAAGATTACTAGCATCTCTGCGCTCGGTGCTGCCATGAAACACCTGTTCAAACTGTTCCCGAGCATTCTCTCGGAGATGTTCAGGAATGCCAAAAAGCTGCGCAATGTTTGGGTGGCTGCGGCAGGCTTTGATGAGCTCGATCTTTGTCACCTGGAAGAGGTGACGTCAAGCGATCACTCCAGTGGCGCAAACTACGGAAACAGGTGTGAAACATCTGAGGCTCTAATCTGGCAGATCAAGTTGCGAAGTTGTCTTTGTTTGCATCACCTAAGAATGATCGAAGCGGCAGCTGAACGAAAAGCAAGGCATTTTCAGAGTCCGGCAGCATCCGGATCCAAAGGAGTTTCCCAAATAAGTTTAATGCTACTTTGATATGAGACTGAGGCAATGCATGGCTATGCAATAAAAATAGTTTAAAAATAGAACCACCAACCTATCAACTCAGCTTGTTCTATCCACCTGTTGCCTGGCCTCTTCCGCCTCTTCCTCGCCAAGTTACACTGATCAAAGGCATCGCGCAATGCTCTGAGAGATACTGAGAATGTCTCCTGCAGTGGACTCCGAGTGGTTCTCGTTCCCCAATTTGGTCTTGTCCGATTGCACATCACACATTGATCTGCATGGTTGGATATGGTTGGTATGTTTCATATGTTTCATGCTCATTGAATCTCCTTTTGTAGCAATGGGAGCACAGCCTCTGCGGTATCCACAGCTAGCAACTCCTCAGCAGCAAGATGCGCAAGAAAATGTGGCTAGGCTATGGCATCATATGGCATCGCATGGCATCCAACTGCATTCATTTCCATGTCCTCAAAAACCACGGACCATTTCCTAAAGTCGTCCTGAATTCCGCCCAAACTTCAGAAACGTCAAGGGCAACTGGAACTTTTGAAGACATATCCCTTCATTCAGCAAATCTTGAAAATCTGTCCATGTCTGCCCTGTTACCTGTATGGCTGGATTATCAGACTTGCCTGCGGTTCATCGTAGGGAGCACTGCAAACGTCGCCCATGGCACAGCCGCGCAGCTGAGTTACGTCAAAGGTTGAGATGGCAGCAATAGAATTCGCTTGGATGACATACTGGCCACAGCTGCTGGTGTCAGAACGTGTACATGTCACTAAATGTACAGGCGTTTGCCAAAAAAGAGCCCGTGCAGCTTGAGAAAAAAACTCTGGCAAGTCCTGTGGTTTCATGATTTGCGACCTGGCGTGGGTGAGAGACACTATGTCAATGATTCTGCGTTTCTTTCCACACCCAAGTGCGTCCTGTCAAAGAGTCTGCAAGTCCAAAGAGTCCAAAGGTTTTTTGCAAACTGCAGCATGCTCCGGTGAAGCATCTGACTGAGAGGGGACCCAAACAAGAATTGTTGCAGCCGCGTTTGAAGCTGAAACGACTGGAACATATTGTAACCTGCACTTCTTCACATCTTTGCGTTCAGAGTGCCCTTCTCCTGTTTTTCTGCTGTCATCCATGTGACTTCAGGTGCCCTCAGGTCCCCCGTTACATTTAGCTGTTCAGTTGCTCAGCCAAACACTTTGGCGCCACGGTGGACTTTCGATGACTTTCGTGTCGAGGTTCTCTCATCGAATCTACAACTTCCAAGGGCCACTGGCACATCGCCTTGCAGTCGGCTGGAAGAGCACCATGTTCCATCGGATTCCATCGGATTCCATCGGATTCCATCGGATCACCGTGTCCACAGTTTGGATTGCCTTCACAACGAATCTATCCTCTGATGACGACCCTGGTTCGGGCTGCTATGACACACCACCATGGCTCTTCAACCTGATGATCACCGACCGTTGTTGCTGGAATAGACTTTTCAATGATCTCGCAACCTTGGATGCACACACGGGATACCCGTATGCTGATGGGAAGTTGGGAACAGGTATTTGTGGGACATGTTGACCCAAAAAAACTTCATGTTGTGATGTTGCTATGGGTTGTTGATGGCTGTTCGTGGGGTAGGGGTTGAACTTTAAAGACTGCTGGGGCGGGGTTGGGGGTGAAAGTGAAACGTCTACCAGAATGAGTCATATGGCAGTGTGTCAAAACCTTGTACCCCTGGTGAACATCAAAATAGCTGGTAAATGGATGTTCATCCCACTAAAAATGGTATTAATAGGTATTGATCCATACCCATATTTTTGTGAAGGTACATGCTATCTCTGAAGATCTGCTTGAAGGTGATAGCGAGACTCGTTGTTTCAGCGCAAATATGAGCTCGCCCAGGTGCCAATGTGGCTTTAATGCGTTCAGCCTCAACTGTATTAGTCGGCAGTTGCGTGAATCACCAAGCATCAATCCAAATATATCCAAATATACTATCAAAAGATATCAAAGGTGTCAAAACTCTTCTAAATCAACATCTGCATGTGATATCATGTGATCTGCCACCCATAATGTCGCACGAAAATATCAACTCATTCCTGATTTTTGCAAGGTCAAATTACAAAAGGGGGACAGAAAGGCAACCACAATGGAAGATTTGTAGCGCCTCGTCCACATTGTTGGAGATCAGGATCACATATCCTTTCACAGAAGGATCTCTGTGCAAAATCTGGTTCCATTGCCTTGGTGAAGGTATGGAGAGCATCAACCATCACCAGAGCATGACCTAAAGACACTCGAACTGCGTCTCCAATACTTTATATAGCCAAAATATATGTGTATCATTGTGTATCTAATTGCCAAAGGAATCAAAGGAAGTTTGGTTTGCAAATTTCCAGTTATATATAATTACAGATGAAATGATCATCACCAGTATTCACATCATCATGTAAACTACAAAAGGTTGCAAAAGTAGTTGGCATGTGGAAATAAATCACAGTAACATTTCGTGAGTGTGTGAATTTGCTTTGCGAATCATTGTTTCTAAAGGTATCATGATGCTTCCGGAACCGCTTCGGAACCGTGGAACCGAACTGGTCAGAACCGGAACAATTTAGAACCGGTCGAACCGAACCGGTAAAAATATGAATCGGATTTACAATAAGAACCGGCCAGAACCGGAACTCATAGGACATAGTACCTTTGCAACTCAGGAAAAATAATTATTCATTAATACCGTGAAATTCGATGTTATGCTGGCTACCGGAGCAGCTCCCGGCGACTCGCCAAGGCAGAGTCTGTGTTTCAGTTGGAGATTGCTAGACGCAGTGTAATGGCTGTAAGAGAAGAATTTGGTTACGCAAAAAGGAAACTCAAAGAAGAAGTAGCTGAGAGAGGAAGGGTCAGGGAAGAGGTAGCTCAGCGAAGAGGCCACTTAGAGAAAACTTGGCGGAAATGGGTAGCTCCACGAGGAAGTAGCTGCAATTATCAATTCTCATTCATTCATTTGTTCATTCGTTCATTCATTCATTCATTCATGCATGCATTTAATTTATTCATTAACGCATTCTTTATTCAAACACTCATTCATTCATGCATTTATTCAATTTATTCACTAACCCGTTCTTTATTCTTACATGCATTCATTCATTCCTTTGTTCGTTCGTTCATTCATTCAGTCAGTCAGTCAGCGAGCCAGTCAGTCAGTCATTCATGCGTTTATGCATTCACTAACCCATTCTTTATTCATAAACTCTTTCATTCATGCATTGATTCACTAACCCTAATTCGCTCATTCATTCATGCATTCATTCATTCATGCATTCATTCACTAGCCCATTCTTTGTTAATTCACTCACTCACTCACTCACTCATTCACTCATTCATTCATGCATGCATGCATTCATGCATTCATTCACTAACTCATTCTTTGTTCGTTCACTCATTAATTTAGTCTTTCAGTCATTCAATTATTCATATATACATTCAGTCATTCTGCCATTCATTCACTCTCTCGCTCATTCATTCGCCCATTCATTCCCTCAATCATTCATTCGTTCAATCAATCATTCAGTGATGCATGTCACACCAACAATGCATTTCGTTATGCATTTCACAGACATTCCTATGGTCGGTGATTTTAGTCACTGCCCCTTTTCGAAACTTCCGCCCCGGCATGGCCGGGCACTAGTGGTATGTGGCAAATGTTGAGTTTCAAAATGGCTCAAAATGCTTGCTGTAACAATGTGCAATCAATGTTCCAATTGATGAGAAGAAAAGAGGCGGGATCAAAAGTTCCTTAGGTTCCCATTAAGCCTCCATTTAGCCCATTGATATCCCATTAATATCCCTATCTTGATCTGTACCAAACATTTGCCAAATCATGCTCCTCACGAGGACTTCAGCGACTTCACCGAGCAACCGCACGTCGATATTGTACCTGTTGAAAGCTGCGGTGACGGTGAGTCACGCAGCAGTACTACTACTATACATGACTATTGACTATACTAAAACATCTACAACTGCACGTCCAGGTAAGGTACTGTACCCCGAAAGCTGATCTCGTGTCCCACCTCTGCAAGTCTGCATCGCTTACCACCAGCACCAAACGTTCATCCGCCTCTTGGCTACCAATCTCCATGATGGCACGCATGGTGGCCTTCCATTTCAAAAGAGTGAAGTGAAATCCATGGAAGGAACCATTCAAAACCAGTACTCAACACACTCAACGCTGAATCAACACTGAATCAACACTGAATCAACACTCCTCCAAGGTATGGTCTCCAGGATAGCAAAACTGAGCGTGAGCCTCCAGAATGGGAAGATAATTCAAGGTATGGCATGGCAATTGATGGAGAAACTCTGCAACATCAAAAGCCTCTTGCGACCGTTATGACCCCACCAAATTCTTGCCTTCAGATTGTTCATATTAGTAGAATTTTGTACGTTTAGGTCTGGAATTTCAGTGGCCGATGAACGCATGGAGGTCAGAGCATGGGACCTCCATGGTCTTGGCTATTTCCAAGCGCTCCTTGTCCTCAGTTGGTGATTCGATGGATGTGAAGTTATATTTACTCATTTCAGCTACACTCTGCAACACTTCAAACATCTTCAAACGGCACCACTCACAAATATATGGGTCTGAAAAATGGTGAATACCATGGAATACCAACAAAATGATCCAATATGATCCAAAATGATCCAAAATGCCTATATTTCAATGTGGGAAAATGATGAGCATCCATTGGATCTAATGGCGACATGGCTCTGTCCGCGGCGGCTTAGACCATTCCACCAAGCGCTCAGCTTCGGGTCCAGTGCCGCTGTGTCCCACCATGCGGTAGTCATATTTCTCCTACGTGGCCGCAGGAAAACTCACCTCTTGAATTGGTGGTACAGTTGCCCTTGGAAGCTGGGGGGTTGATGCTCCACGCTGCAAAGCAGGATACTCAGCTTCTTGCACATAGTAGAAAGTGTCTCTTGGGGGTGTCACTAAATACTGGCTTCACTTGAAGTGGAACTTAGTCCGAGATAGATGTGGCTTCGAAAGAGCTACAAACACGCTTTGCACACCCATCACCGATCCTCAAAGCCTGCAAAGCTTTCGAAAATGAAGGTGGCTACTTCTTGCAAGCGCTGAAGGCGTCGGTCAATCCGATTGAAGGTGTACCTGCGGAATCCAACAAGAGTTGTGTTTCACTGCTGGGACAGAAGAACAAAGCGCCCCATTGGGAATTGCGTTTCAAAGGAGGTGTCCAATGCTTTCCAAGCCAATCATCCAATTCGCTTTGCTGATGCATACCAGTACTGGTCAATTCACAATTCAAGTGACCTTAGAGCCTGAATGCATATATATATAATATAACTATTAATAAAATGTTACCAGTAGTACCGCACAAGGCGGTGGCGGAAGTTTCAAAAATAGGAAACCTATAGGAGAGGTTGGTTGTTGTGAATCAGGGATGGCAAAGCGAATCCACTGATGGATTGAAAGGTGCTTGA
>Ga0126342_10017259_pt1 | contig 12499 bp, 8 predicted proteins | sample Cyp1metagenome_FD_92528 | JGI IMG/M metagenome (GOLD analysis project Ga0126342, IMG submission 92528) | Coral microbial communities from Lord Howe Island, Old Settlement Bay, Australia - Cyphastrea 1 metagenome | ecosystem: Host-associated > Invertebrates > Cnidaria > Coral ...
CCTTCACAATCTCTGCCCCCGTTCATATTAAACACCCCCCACAAACCATGGTGGATGTAGAGAATGTATACATAGTTGGTTACCTTCACAATCTCTGCCCCCGTTCATATTAAACACCCCCCAGAAACCATGGTGGATGTAGAGAATGTATACATAGTTGGGACCATAGAACCGGGGTGTTTAATATGAATTGGGGATGGAATTAGTTCATAATGTACCCTCTTGTAAATTAACATAGCTCTGGAACATTGGCCCATCTACGGATGATTTACCTATTCTTTTCATGTGTTTTTCCATAGCTATCTTAAATTTCTGGAGGGTAATTGGTTGTACCATGAAATAATCCCAGGAAATCATCCCATTAAAGCAGCATTTTTCCAGGTTTCCCCGAGCTATACCACGCTCCTTTCCCGATTCCCAAGGATTCCCTGGGTTTTCGCTAAGGACCAAGACAGTTACCACGTGCAGCCGCATCCTTTTCGCTCTGCAGCAAGGCGACTTGCTGCCGTCCCAAGCATCGGAACATCGGAACATCCCAATTTCAATGGCCATGGTACTTGGGGAACCCAAAAAAAGGGGAAAACACATGGACAAACCATGGAAAACACTGGAATGGACCCCGTAAAAAAAAGCTACATGGGCCATAACAGGAAGTAAAGCCCTATTTTCAGACAGATTCATGTTTGTACTAATTGGACTCAAACTGAGTTGAGATCATTCTGGTCGCAGCCTTGTGCAACTGGGACTAGGGGGTTATGTCCAACTCTTTGCTGTCCTGAAAATGTACCCAGACAATCCCAATCCAACACACTCGTTGACTGATAGTGAAGTTTTTGGGTGAAACGCCATTTGTACATAACCCTCATTAAACTCTTCATATACTCATTAGATCTCATTAGCCATTAGAACTGAATTCTTCCGGTGGGTGCACTGTGGTTTCGTTGATCCCCTGTAACTGACGTTGCTTCCTCCCTTGTCGGGCAAGGTGCTTCCCAAGACATGGGATGTGGCAGGGGGTCCGCTGATGGCGAGCGTCGATGTGGAACTGCAAGCTGGAAGCTGAGGAAGTGTCTGAAGTGATGGACGAAGTGGTGAATATATGGAAATATCCTTAGGAAATCTTCAATTCAATCCGATTATGTCAGGAGAAATTTGAATTTATATGGATCATTCCAACCCAGGGGATTTACATGGATTTACTTCAAATTGATAAAGGTGGTGGAATGCGATCCCCAAATACGGAGATCTTTCCATCAATTGGAAGGCGACAACGGTGACCACAACCTTTCCCGTTTTGGGTGTAGACAACATTGAGCCATGCCCAAATGGTTTGTAAATGAGCTTTGCGACCCCTGATAGCCCATAAAATATCAAAGTTAGTAGATGTTATGATGTCATAAGAAACGCAACCCAGTATTCAATGGTATTCACATGTATTCACCATTTGCATCCATTTGCCACACGTGCCGTTGGTTTCCTGTGACAAATGTAGTCGATGCAGGTATGCATCGACTTCTCCGCCTTAATGTGGGTATGCCGTACACGGAAAGTATGACGATACTTCGTTGTGGGGATACTCCACATTCAAACTAAGCCCAAAAGTTCATTTGAATTTATTCCCATCCTTTTCATATTCATGCTAAGTTCCATTCATACTGAACGTTTCTTTGGCTCAGGCTCTGAGCATGGCAGTGGCACAGAGTGGTGTTGGGGGCCCTGGGGCCTGCCACTGTGGAAAACTTGCAGTTTATACTCCACAACTGGTTAAGAGTTTTAAAAAAGTGATGGGTAGTGATAGAGTTGAAGATCATATTATGATATATTTTGATTAGTATTGTTTGGTTAGATTTTTTCTTGATATTTAGGTCATGTTCAAAGGTCACATACGAGATGTTTATGTTCACCCATATTATGTTTAGGTCACATGGCTGTGTCTGAGGATGCCTTATACATCCTAAATGGATTTATATGGCAATGTTAATATGAATTAATGGATTTAGGGCCAGCCTATTTTACCCTCTGGTTATTTACAGTAACATAGCCATGGTATAGATGGCCCATTTATAGATGGTTTACCTATTAAAAATGGTGATTTTTCATGGCAAAGTCAGTCATAACCAGATGGTGAGATTCCTCAATCGGAGGTTTTTGAGTCCCCAGCGCAGCGTCCAAACAGGTGGTCCGATTGTCCTTGCAGACTCTGACAGAGCATGACTCGCAGTTCACAGTTGAGGCGTTTTGGGGACGATTCACACGGTCTTTACGCCAACTTTGGGGTTTGGCCAAAGAAGAGGCTTCTCATGGATGAAAATTGGGATATATAATGATATATATATATATAATATTATAATGATATATGAATATGTATATATATAATTATATATAGAGTACTACTAATAATAGTAATAACTTATGATAACTTTATACAAGCAACTAAAAATGACTTTGTGTTTGCAAGCTCCAAGACAATCGAAAAAAAAAATGTTAAATCATTTTTTGGGGGTACTGATACCCCAAATCTGACGGTGGATCATTACTTTACCCCCTGGTTGGTAAGTAATGTCAAGCCTGGATTAATGTCCACCCCGTTTACGGCTGTTCATTGGTAAGGGGGGTAACATAAAAAAAGTATCAGATGAAATGACTATCTGGGGAGTATTTGCTTGATTAATGTCAACAATGGTTTAGCAAAATCCGGGGTTGACATTAGATTATAGCCCATCCTATAGCAGTGTAACCGATAGCATCCTGAGATCAAGGTGGTCGATGGCTACTGTGGCCGATGGCTAGTGAAAATGGCAACTTTAGAAAGGAAAAGATGATGATGATGATGGTGATGGTGATGATGATGATAATAATCCATATCAATCACTGGATTTGTAGTATACCTTGTTTTCAGACAAGCCTCTGTAGTTTTAAGACATGCGATTCAGAGGGTAAGCCGGGTAAGCTCAGAGGTGTGGATTGAGATTTTGTGAAGGAAACAGTGGACTATATGGGTAATAAATGCATGTATGTATAAATCTGGGATTCATATAGGTATAATAAGCACCTTGTAAGATTTCACAAATCCGAAGTATCAATGCTTGGTTGTTTCAAGTGCCTTTGTTGTTGCCGCATGGAATTCTTCGGTGGCTAGACTCGGCTAAGCATCTGCCAGGCTGGGCCGTTGGAAGCTTTGTTGACCCCGAGTTTTGGAGATGTGCTCGATGTTTTTGCAGGCGCTGCCATCATGTTGCCGAACATGGGGGATACCGGGATACCTTTAGATACCTTGGTGGTGGTGAATGACGGTCAGCAGGAAAAAAATGCTTCCAACAGGATTAGCAGACTTGAAACGGCTCTGTGAAACGCTGGACCATTCACCCCTATTGTGGATGGAAGAAATCCTGCACCAGTTGATAGGTAGTTTATCCCATTATTTATAGAGTTTCAACCATTCACCCCTATGAACTTTTGTTTCTTATGTTACTCAAACCGTACAACGTAAAGAGGTTTATGGCCATTTGCCACATCAGGACTATTGTCCACTGACGAATCTGGCTTGGTCGGAAAACTGAATCCACTTGTTAATCATCAATGTTCCAATGAAGTTGGCCATGTTGAGGGCGGATACTCATTTTTAGAAACATGCGGACACATATCAACTTGCTTAATGTTAGTAAAGCAATAGTAAACCTTCCCCAAAGGTACCTTTTTATGGGCGGTATAAACCATCAACATCTGGGCTGCGCTTATTGCTTTCTAAACATCATAGAACCAGCCGCGCCAAGGTCCCGTGACGATGCCACGAAGTCCTTCTCCTATGAGAGCGTGGCCTGTCTTCGCTGTAAGGTAGGTTTCCCCCCAGTTATAATGGATGGTTAGCCTTTGGTAAACAAAACAGTTTGCTATGGAAAATCACTATTTTAATAGGTAAATCATCTATAAATAGTTCAATTTCCATATCTTTATGTTAGTTTACTGGAGGGTTAGTTGGTTAGTAGTGGATTAATGGTGGTTGAATGACTGTTTTATGATGCTTAATCATGGTTTTCTCGCCCCAAGAAGATAGACGTTTCTATCTCTTTGGTGCTTAAAAAACAACGGGAATACAATGGGGATACAATGGGATGTAGCATGTAGACCCTGAGAATCATTCGCAGTTTTCGTGGAAAATCGTTGCAGGGTCTATGGGGGATGGTGAGTGGTATTTGATGAGAGATTAGATCACCAATAGTATGCGATATCTTATATTACATACATATATATATATATATATATTCATGTCATGTTGTATGATGTATGTATATGTATAATTATGTATATATGTATACGTATATATAATTATATATTATATATATATTATAATGTGTATTTATATATGTATAAAGAAGATACAACGACCTCACTGGCCGACATCACATGAAATGATTGGGGTAACTATCCCAAAATCACCAAGCATCGGCATTTCAGAAGGGTGAATGATTGTCATTGATCCAGATGTATTATGTTGTGGAGATGTGTGCGAAGTAATCCAATGTCACATCACCCAGTTAATCACTACAGGCATCAATCCAACATTCCAAAAAATATGGAAGATATAATGATGATAAGAGTAAAATGAGTAAAATGTCCAAGCACAGAGATGTTGATTCAAGGATTACTATATTAAATATTACAGTATGTAACCTTTTTCCAGGCACTGCAAGCCTTGGAGTTTCCGGCCGAGTCGCTATGCGGTTGGGTTGTTGCCCTCCAAGGCGCATTCCTCCCATCTTTGTCGCTTCGGCGGGTGGCATCCATTGCGTCCTTGCGCATCAGGTGCCGGAAATCCATCGGCGGAGTTTTCCGGTGGAGATGTTTGGCCAAATCAATATGAGAGTATATTAAGAGGGAACAAACACAATTAATTACATAGGATATATCATGGAACAATGGAAGTATATGTTATAAACAAAATATAGTGTATTCTCATGACATACCCAAATACAGTATCATTTTTGAATAGGCAATAAAGATCAGGGCATGCCATTGATAGATTGATGGCTGATTGGTTATGAAACGTGAGTTTTTCCCGTCTCGTTTAAGGTGTGATAGGGCTATGTTTGGTTATGATAAAATCTTACTACATCCCACTTGGCCAGAGCCTTGGGCTGCAGTGTCAGGTGTCTACCACTGTAGAGCCCCCGACCAAGGGTTCAATCAAGAGGGATCTTGATACCCACTTTCAAATTGTAAAACCCGATAACCTTTTCATTTGTTCAAGACATAAGGAGTGTTCGCACCAGTGGAATGATCCCCTAAGACTATTGGAGTATGATTTGGAGTTGAAGTGCCTTCTCAGAAGATATTTGGATCCATAGGGATAAGTAACTTAATACAAAACAGGTCGCGAAGAGCAATCATTCGTCGGGGTAAAATATGGACTGGAAAGCGAAAACAATCCTGAACTGGGCTAAGCCACAATCTGAGTCCATTGTTGGTTTTGTTGCAAGAAGAAATATGTATCTATTGTGACAGATTGGGGGGAACAGATGGACCCACAAATGGCTGTTAATGTTTATCCCAATGTGTAAGACAATTATGTTGTGTCATGTTCACTCGCATACAAAGTGTATAAAGTGTAATCTTTGATTGCTTTGAAGTTTGATTTCTGCCTACATTCTCATGTCGACTGGTACTGGTACTGTAACTCATTGTTGTGACAAGGTTGATCTCCCCATTCTCAGTGATTGCTTAGATGGAACATGTTGCAGGAAAGCCATAGATGTGGAGGATAAAGCAATGGTTTCCCAGAATTGTCCAACCACTTCTTCAAAAGCCATACTTGGGAACCATGTTTCTACCCTCTGGTAAACCAACATAGCTATGGAAAATGGCCCATTTATAGTGGATATACCCATTTAAAATGGTGATTTTTCATGGTTGTGTAAACGTTTACCAGAAGGTAGGTCCAAGAATCGATATCAACCGGAGGTCTTAAGCCTGGCGTTGCCCGGGCTATCAGCTATAGCTCCTGGTCCAGGCATCATGGCTGGTCAAAACATGACTTGTTTTTGTTTTTTTGAAAAAACGGGAAACATCTTGGGATAGAATGGTGGATATCGTGGGTAATATATCATTAACGATGTATACTATATATATATATGATTATGTATATATAAATATATACATGATTATATATATATATACATGATTAGGTGTGTATATATATTTGTATATATATATAGTCAGGCTTATTCCAACCTACTATATGCGGGTAAATGATAGCCACTAGGGGGGGTGAAATTTGTGATGTTCCCTTTGTATTTACCCAATTAACCCTTGTATCTGGGGTGCTGGGAGCAAGATTAATGGAGGTCAAAAACCATATCATGCCCATTATTTCGGGAATCCAATTCATGGTGGCATCATCATACGCCTACCACGGTTTGACCATGGCTAATCAGGTAAATGATGACACGGGAATCGTCTCTGAATGGGCTGAGAATCTTAAGTGACAGTCTTCTCTTGGCAAAGGGGGGCAGGCGGAATGCAAACGTGGTTTTCTGATTATTTTAGGCTGGTGAAGTGTTATAATTCAGCCAGATCTATGAATCTATGATATATGTACCATCGGTTGCCTTGCAAATGGGCCAAATGTATCCAAGTGCGAGTAAATAAGGGCAACTATATGTAAATATATTTAATATTTAATACATTGAGCATATGGCTTGACTGGGGAGATTCAGGTGTTTTCTTTGCCTTTGTCATGCAAGTACTTAACTAATTTCTTATTGCAGGAAATCAAAGATGAAGCATGGCATTTTCATTTACCCAAACATGTCCCATGTCCGAGTCTGGAAAATAATCTTCCAGGGTACCGTTTTAGATTCTAGATTGGATTTCTGTCATGTTCAATTGGGTAATGACATCATAGTAAACATGGATTTGTCAACAGTTGAAACTGGGGATATCATGGGACTGGACGAGAATCCATTTGTCGAGGCAAGACGTGCTGGCATGGACTGTCTTGCATCTTGGCTCTCTGAGGTTCCCACGGTGAGTCAAAGGGAAGAGCCCGCAAGTGTAGTAATTCTGTTGTGAAATGGTTGCAGTGAGTTGGCTGCAAATAACACGAAATGAGCCTGTAAATGTGAATTTCAGCCGGTCATGGTGCCGGAGTTTTGGAACACTTCAATTGGACTAGTGAGTGACTGATAGGAATGGGCATCCCTTCACAGGTCCCAGGAACAACTACAGAACACGGGAACTGGATTCGGTGGCTGAGGGTTAGTACACCCTGGTATATCCTGGTGTTCACTGGTTTTCACATTGAAACATGCTGCTGGTTGCGAATGTGCATCCCCCAATCATTCTTGTATAGGTGGCATATGGTGGCATGACCCATCCAGTTTATTTTTTTTGTTGGGGAGGAAGTAGCATCCATCATCATCCTACATTCCACTTGGAAAAGCCGAATGCACCAGGCATTATTTGGTTTGTGCTGGTGTTTGTTGATTTGCTCACCCGCTGAATGAATTAAGATCGTGGTTTTTCAACTGCCAACGCATTCCCCAGCGGAACAACTTGTTGAGATGATACTGGAAGATGATCATGTGGAGTACGTGAAGAAATTTTATAAAATAACATGTTGCTTTGTCATGGTGACTCTGCGGATTGAAGAACGTGTCCACCTTCAAGATTGATGCTTCTTGTATTTGAGGACATCTCACTTCAAGAGTGCCTATATCCTACAACTTGTTGAGTGACCTGGTACAACAAAATCAAGGATATGAAGGTCAAGCAATGATCCAAGCAAGGTCGGTTGAGAATTCTATCGGGAGGCGAGGTGTAGCCTGTAGCTGAGGTCTGGCGATTGCGGCCAGCGGTATCCACTCCGTCCATCTCTTGCAGAAGGCGCGGGTCCAGCATTGGGAGGGAGCTTGGCAGCAAGGATGCGAGTGTGTAATATTATTATTACACATATATATTATAATATTATATATATATAATTATGCATATATATATACACATACATACCGTTCCATTACATTACATTGCATTGCATTGCATTGCCTTACACTACATTACATTACATACAACATATTAATATATGGCAATAATAGATATTTATATATATATATATATGACCCCATATATATAATTATGCAATTATGATCAATAATGTATATATATATTATACATATATATTATACATAAACATACATATGTAGAGATAAGAGATAAGTTAACCCTGTCATGATCATCTAAGAACCACCCTCCAGGACGAGCTGGTCGAGTCAAAAGATGCTCCAGAAGAACAGCTGAATTATCAGTTGGCCTCTGCCTTGGTCGTGGTGAAAAATCTCAACTTGTTTCACTCCGGAGGTTTTTGCTGACCTTTGCTGCATTATCTTGTACACTTTATAATCTTAAGTACATCTTTATACTGTGTCTATCTGTATAATCTAGTCCGTCTAGACAACACTAAGGACTCAGAACTATGTGTATATATATATAGTTATATTATGCTATATTACATAATTAGTTAGTGCAGTGCAATATATAGTTATATACATATAACTATATATATATATTATATATAACACTACTGCAATTGGTTAGTGCAATTCGTACAGCTCTCCGGTGATTCAACCGGACTTCCCAGGTCTCGAACCCGATTCAACTGGACGCTTCGCCGTTGCCCGGCAGTCTCTTCTCGCCCCTGGCGTACCTCAGCTGCACGACGGTTGGGTGAGAGCTAAGTTGACGCAGATCACTTAACGTTTATTCACTGGCCATCTCAGGAACCGATGGATTGGAGGTACCTACCATATATAAAGCCTATTTTTCAGGCCGAAATTTCAGGGAATATCCCCACAAAATATGGTCTTATATGGTACAGTACCTCCATTTTAGGATCCTGAGATTGCCATTGATTTATGGGGAATATCATATGATATAACTAGACTTAATGGACCTTAATGATCCTTCATGAGGTTTATAAACCATTATAAACCAACAAACACAACTGAAGGGGGGGCTTGCAGGATCATCCGATTTTCATTGGACATTTGTGGGATGTTTGCTGCTGGTCGATTTGACTTGCACGACTCGCGAGGTTAGTTCCTGCAGGCATGGAGAATTGGGCAGCAAACCTCTTCCTGTGGCTGGAGTCCAACTTTTTTTTATTATGAAAGGAAAATCAATGGTTTCTTCAAGACAACATCTTTCCAGTGCTTTTCAATAGTGGCATCAAAAACATTAGCTTCTGTTCAGAATTGCTCGTACGTTCGCGTCGGCCCTCAATTTTTAGGCAGAGCTTTACCTTAAATCCAAGACGCACCAGGAACAGACAAGTACCTTTGCTGCTTCTCTCAGCTCGCCGTTTGCTTGACTCGCTTGAGATGACTGGGGGGAACACTTGATTTCGGTACCTTCAGCACTAGCAGAAAATACCATACCCCGTGGGTTTCATATGTTTCAGGAGGGTTGTAACCCTTAACAAGTCATTATATATACTATATATATAGTTACTGTATAGCATGTTTATATAAATGTATACCAATAGCATTTCATGTGATGATTGCAATTGCAATGTCGGGTCTCAGCATGGTGCGGTAGCACAGATGGTATTTCCCTAACCACCTATCGTGGGTTGACAATATGATGAGCACCAAAAAGATGCAGAGGTTTAATGGGTTTTTGCTAAAATCCTCACATCTGCATCTTTTTGAAGGTTCCAATAACAAAATCTAGGATTCACTCATCTTTTTGAAGGTTCCAATAAGAAAATCTAGGATTTCACTAAAAATGATATGTTTGGTAGTTGTTATACTCAAAACATTGGACCATTGAACTCGCTTGTTTAGTGCCAAAGATCCCAAAGTGCTCCGTGACGGTGCCAGGTTCTCATGGTCCTTTGGCAGCAGACGTCTGGCAGATGTACCTGGATGTCTCTGAAAATTGTCATTTAATGAGATATATATTATATATATATATATATTATATAAATATTATATATTATATATATATTATATAAATATTATATATTATATATATACACATATTATATATAATGTATACGTATACAAATTATAGAATGTATTATCTACATATATATATATGTCTATTCACCAATTTATTGCTGTTATATAATGGGGAATAAGAATGGACAAGAATCATTAACCAGTGGCATTTGTTAGCGTTTCTTCCCCAAAATTTGGAGACAACTCCACCTGGAAGAGAAGATGGATATTCTCTGGACGATGTTTCGGACATGGACATGGCATGGCCGGGCAAAAGCCAGTTTTTCCCACCAGTTCTAGATACGGTAGAAAAGAGATGAAACTGATAGAAATCACCTTGTTTACAAGGAATATCAGCATATATAATATAGATCTTTCATCATAGTGAAATCACCAAGGTTTTTCTCAGGGTCTGTTTTGTATCATTGAGAGTTTCCCATCAATTGTCCCTTTTAGCATCGAATCTAGTTGGGTAACTTGGGTGTTTCTCAAACTTGGGGTCTTGGGGTACCCCAAAAATTTATGTTGGTTCACTATGTGGGTTTATACCATCCAATATATTAGGTATTCTGAACAACTCCATGAAGGGGAAATCCGTTCTGAGAACGCAGCCAGCGTTCAGGAACTTCGTCTCGGGAAACTGAATGTCAGGGCTCAGCTGCAGGCGTTCCAAAACTGGGGATCCAACGAGGAAGGTAACAACTTGGATGAAACCTAGCCTGGCCGATGGTGTCAAGTATGTGTTTATGTTCAACCATAATATCATAATTGTATTTGGGATGGTGATCTCCAATGACGATGATTTTTTAGGCTGGTTGAAACTGTCAAGCAGAATATGAATAGAAACTCAAGATTCAATTAAGTCCTGGGGTTAGAGTGAAACGTGGATCCAGCCAAGATTGCTGGACTGCAAAGACAGACGGGTTGTTTATGTTCGCTGAAAAGGAAACCAACTTCAAGACTCGTTGTTGATCCATATGTGCCAAGATCAAAAGTTGGATTTGTTTAATCCATATTTGGGGATGGTCATCAATCCATGAACAGGGATTTACATATCCAGTATAAGGATTCCCATTCTGGGATGGATGACCATACCAGACATACCATGTATATAACCTGACCATGGCACAGGTACAAAATCTCAACATGAAGGTCGTGTGCCTCCCACAGTGAAGATTAATATATTAATTAATTCAACCAGTCATGGGGTCATCGCGGCAACGACTGGGTATCATCGGGTATCATCTGACGGATGAATCTCAGTATTGTTGGTTAAGTTAATTATCATGTGTGATTGATCAGGTCCCCATTGTGTGTTTGACTTTCTTCCCATTTTCCAGGGTTTCAATCTGGTTCCATCTATGATTCGTGGACATGCAGCCAGTTCTGTGTGTTTAACACGGTCCAACCTCACCGGAAAGATTATCTCACGTAGCCAGAAGTTATACAGTTATACCATACTCCTCAAGCACATTATACATATCCATTAGTATAGTTGTATCATGTTGTTGTTTCCATGTTTGGCAGCCAGTTATTCTTTCCATCGCCAAACGTACACCGCCAGGTTGAGTCGCTTCCAAGACAGCCAGGTTGGGACTGGCCAGTGGGGCCAGTCGGCTTGAGCATCAAACATAGATGTTTTCCGGAGATGCGTTTTGGCAACAGGTATTTCACCATATTTCACTTGGGGCACTCATCATGAAGTTGGGATGTAACCATCAGAACTCATGCATAGATTATGATTGGTTAGTACCCAGAATCGTCCAAAAATGCCACGATAACAAGTTTCGGTGAGGTATGACAAATTGCCAAAAAATGATAAAACATGTTCCCTCCAACCCGGACGTTGCTCCACACCTCAAGAGAATCATCATCATCATCATAATCATCATCATCATCATCATCATCTTTCTGGTGCTTGATAGGGAATGGGGGGAATGATCCAAAGGATCCAATCCATATCCTCAACTTATCTTAATAAAGGAATCAACATTTACCACCCCCTCTGACTTATATGTTGATGTTAATAAGAACATGAACTTATCTTGTTGAGGGATCAAAATCCACCACACCCTCTGACTACTTCTTTGGCAGGGATCATAGCATCAACTTATCTTCGTAATGGGATCCAAATTTGCCACACTCTCTGACTTATATGTTGATGATAATAAGAACATGAACTTATCTTGTTGAGGGATCAAAATCGACCACCCCTTCTGACTACTACTGGTACGTTGACAGGGATCATAACATCAGCTTATCTTCCTAAGGAATCAAAAATAGGCACCCCCTCTGACTTATATGTGATGTAATATATGATATATGTGCTATGTACTGTTACGGCCAGACGCCTTGTGTTGCCCGGAGATTTACAGGGACGTTCCCGGCATGTTGGTGATGATGGTGATGATGATGATGATGATGATTGAAGATCTTCAATGGATGTAAGAGGTTAACGGAGTTGGGAGAATTAAACCCTTATTGAAGATCTTCAATGAATGTAAGAG
>Ga0126342_10017260_pt1 | contig 12499 bp, 9 predicted proteins | sample Cyp1metagenome_FD_92528 | JGI IMG/M metagenome (GOLD analysis project Ga0126342, IMG submission 92528) | Coral microbial communities from Lord Howe Island, Old Settlement Bay, Australia - Cyphastrea 1 metagenome | ecosystem: Host-associated > Invertebrates > Cnidaria > Coral ...
ATTACATACATTACATACATTACATACATTACATACATTACATACATTACATACATACATACATTACATACATACATACATACATACATACATACATACATACATACATACATACATACATACATACATACATACATTACATACATATATATATATATTTATGAATATATAATGTACAATGTACCTGAAAAGTCGTGGAACAAAAATACATACATCTACATACAGTACATCTTGGAATATCTACATAACCACACGTGAAAAGCACTGATGTCTTCAGTAAATCGCGGGTGGGTTAGACATCATCTGTTTTGGCTGAAAACAGGTCTTGATGCGTCAACAAAATAAAGCTCTTGAAAACAACTGCTCCTTTGACTGAAAGTAGCTCTCCGAATATTATGCTGCTGATCCAAGTTTCAATATGTTTCAATGGGCTTTTTTTTTATTCCACAGGAAGCCACGGTTTCTGCCATAGTTTCATCCCAGAGGGACGCGACGCTGCACTGTTGAGCTTCCGAACTGCATGGCGCCGGCAGGTAAGTGCGAGAATTCCTTGCAGATTTCGAGATTTTCCAAGATGGCTGTTTCTCGCGAAAAATGTGTGTATGGCTGTTTTGCCATAAAAAAATACGTGTGCATAGCTAAGTAAATGCGCTAATATCATATATATATATGATATATACACATACGCATAAACAAATCTTGATTCTATAGATACTCGAAACAACGACGGGTGCCGTCCGCTTGTCAAGTGACAAAGGTTTAGTGAGTTGACATTCAACAGGCGCAGCTCGGTAGATCTCGGGGGTATGATTATCATCCCGTTTCTACGGTTGAACATTTCAAGTATGGCAGTGGGTCAAAACCTTGTACCCCTGGTGAACATCAAAATAGCTGGTAAATGGATGTTCATCCCACTAAAAATGGTATTAATAGGTATTGATCCATATAAAAACACCCACCCCATCATCCCATAATCCACGATATTACAGCGAAGGAAATTCCAATGCTGGTAGAAAAAAATGCTCGTATTTCGACTTAAACTGTGCCATGGATGCAATCATGAATCATTCTGGCAATCACTTGCCTGTATTCGATGGTGAAATCTCCATAAATCTTCATTTTTCCATGGTTGAATCATGTCTTAAATCACTTTGATTGGAGCAAACCTGTACCACGTTACCAGGCGGACAAGGGGCGTTCGATTGTAGCGGCTACGCTGGGACTGAGCACAGGGGCCTTTATCACCTCGGGGTGATCTTGCTGAAGCAAGGTGCCCCAGCGAACTTGGTGGAAACAAGTAGGTGAATCCTATGACTCCTGGTATTTTAGGCTATGTGTATACATAGATATTATATACATATATCATATATATATATATATATAAATATGTATATATAGAGAGAGAGAGATAGTCAATGGGGGTTATGAACGAAATGATCGCTGGCTTCGGGATGACCTTGTATTAATCTTAATCTGGGTGTTTTTTTTGCACCAAAATTGCACTCCTAGAGGCTCATCAAAACAAGCAGATGGGAATTGAAGGTAACCCCTAGAATTAGCCTTGAAGATCACTTGGAAACTTCTGTACCACCGGTGTGTTGGGATGTTGTCTCAAAAAACAGGCTACCCCCTATATAGATCCACTGCTTCATCCTGACTTTTCTATATCATCCTATGATTTGTACCACCTTCTTAGTAATTATCCCCATTATACATCACATGTTCATCTATTTTCAGATACCCCACCCCGTTATCTTGCGGGGCAATGGGAAGCTAAAGAAATACTGGGAATACGTTGCTTGGCTCCCCTGCAAAGTACCGATGAGACCCAAATATTCGTGCTGCCTGCGAGTGCGCTAGTGGAGGGTACCTACCCTCTGGTAAACATACAAAAAGCTATTGAAAATGGCCATAGAAATACTGGATTTACCCATTAAAAATGATGGATCTTTCCATAGTTACGTTAGTTTACCAGGCCGGGTAACAACCATAGTTTTTACGGCGAGACGCTGTGTTCCAAAAACGGACTATTTTTCTTCGCCATGAAACATGTCAGATTAGATTGCCAGAATTTAAATCAACGGGGGAATGACAGATAGCCTGATATGGATTGATATGGTATTTTGATATATTTTAATGTATATTGTAGCTACATATAAGGGAAGCAGCTCTCACAGCAGCCTTAGAAAACAAAGGAGTTTCTAAATCCGAAGGTCTCATTTTCACTTGGTGCTTGGAAAAAATCCCAAGCCCCACTTCCGGCAGCAAACTATAAACAATCTTCACATGAATGAAGATGATATGAGGAATATGAGGGTTTCCATAGTCATGAAGGTACCCCAATAGCTGGATAGTTTATAATGGAAAATCTCCCCAAAAAAAATGGATGATTTGGGGGTACCCCGATGACTTGGGAAAACTCCACATAACATGATCAGTATGATAAACTGGTTGGTGGTTTTAACCATCTTGAAAAATATGAAAGTCAATGGGAATGATTATCCCATATATTATGGAAAATAAAAAATGTTTGAAACCACCAACCAGTAAATATAGTTAATTCTCAAAGAACCATCATGATCCTCTATGGTGAGGTCAGGACTTGCCTGTGTCGAAAACCACCCACACCAAGGACTCATCTCTAACCTAGGCCACTGATGCATTCTTGCAAATGCGGCTGCACAAACAAACATGCATTGCTTGATGCTTGAGCCACCCTGAAAAATATGCACATCATGTGGAATAATCATCTCAAGTAGGAAATGGAAAATAATTGAAATCGCCAAGCAGCACTTGTGGCGAAAATGGGGTACCATAGTACCAAAAGACCCATGAAAGTCACTTTTTTGATATTGTGGTAGACTAATCCATCCGTTTTGCAAGGCCAAGAACTTTGTGCAACTCCTGTGTGCAACACATCTTGTTGAGTGCATGAGGCAACCTATCCTACTGCTGCACCATTGTTGGCACAACCGTTCAGGTTCCATGTGCGTTTGTCTAAAACAGCCATGTTTAGGTATCGACAATTCTTGGACAAACCCACCTTTAGATTTGGGGGTCTGGCCAACACAACAGGTAAAACTGTTGCGAAATTCTGGCTGCTGCCATTATGAGGCACTGCTATAGTGCCAGGAGAGAGACTTGAAAAACAACTACATGTAGTTACATGTACTGCGTATGCACAGATAGATAGATGGTTAGGATAGGACAGGGTAGGATAGGATAGGGCAGGACAGGATAAGATAGGATGGATAGGATCGATAGCATAGATAGAATAGATAGTTTAGGTAGACAGACAGACAGATAGATCGATAGATCGATATATAGATAGATAGGATACAAAATAGATACATAAAACAAATAAGATAGATAAGATAGATAAGATAGGTAACATAGGTAAGATAGGTAAGATAGATTAGATAGATTAGATAGATTAGATAGATTGGATAGATAAGATAGATTGGAGAGATTGGATAGATTGGATAGATTGGACAGATTAGATTAGATAGATTAGATAGATCATATAAATAGACTAGATAGATTAGACAGATTAGACCGATTAGACAGATTAGACAGATTAGACAGATAGACAGATAGACAAATAGACAGATAGACAGATAGACAGATAGACAGATAGTCAGAAAGATAGATAGATTCCATAGATTAGATGGATTAGATTGATAGATAGATTAGATAGATAGATGAGATAGGATTAGATAGGATTAGAAAGGATTAGATAGGATTAGATGGGATTAGATAGGATTAGATAGGATTAGATAGGATTAGATAGATTAGATAGATTAGATAGAGAAGATAGCTAAGATAGATTAGATAGATAGGCAAACTTAATATATAATCTATAATGATCAACACGAGCTACAAGTCAATTTAGCCCATCATCATTGACCCATCCCCATGACCCCAAAACATATCAGAGACCCGACGAAATGTTCAAGGCGAGAGGAAGCTTCAGTGGGAAATCGAAAGGTTTGCGTAAGGATTTGGTGACAAGAAGGGATCCCTAGGTTTGTTGCTTCGGAGACCATCTAACATAGATAAATCATGATCCACCGTAAATCAATCGGTTCTGTTACATATCAAGTTATGAAACTTAAGCTATTTACATGCTATTTACCAAGGCCACCCCAATCGGATGGCCCCTGCTGGGCTTTTTTCGGCCCCCATCTGGGCCCCCCTCACATGGCAGGCCTTCTTTTCCTCCTGAGATTTTCACGATTTCAGCTGGGTAGGTTTGGGAGAAATGTCAACAGAATGTGAGCTTTTAAACAAATGTGGGAAACCCAAGAGCATGAGCATCCCCAATTTATCACCATTTATGTGGTTCCTATCAACCATCTCCAAATGGTAGATTTATTGTTGGGTTTCCCAAATTCGTGGAAGTCGATAGAAATCAAATGAACACAAAAAATACATAAAAATACACGGAAATAGATCACACTAGTTGTCCCAAGATTTAAGGGGTGGCCCTCAATCAATTGGAAAAAGGACATCGACAGATTGCAAAATTGACCCAACATGCACAGCGGCCCTCTTTTCCATGCAGAAACACACACACATCAAGATCTGGACACAGCACCCGGCTTCAGCATGACTCCAAGTGAGCACTTACCGGCGAGATATCGGCGAGGAGCGCCGAAAAATGTACTTCATTCTTCTTCCGGTGAATTGTTCAGTGAGACAGGTCTGACATGGGGTGCAAAATCAGGTGGCTCCGGAAAAGGAGGCTGCACCACTGTCATCAACGTGGAGGGTGAAGGTTGACTTGGCTGAGAGATGTGTTTAGTAACCGTTACAGTAACCCCTAAAAAGATTGATAGCTACTAATCATATCACAATGCTCATGAAGGATTTTACAACTGTCTATCTTTTGGGGATTGCTCATACTCAAGTGATTATAAGCAGATCAGCATGCTTTGCCAAATCTTGCCAAATCCCACCCTGGCATGTGACAGTCGGTCACATATTATATACTTCCAAAGTGTTGACCAAAACGAAGTGGTCTTTGCGGACAAACAGAGAAATACACTGTTTCTATTTCCGAGCAAATCTCAATGACTATAGATTGATAGTTATCACTGATAGTATCCCATTGAGGTTAACTGTCTATTTCACCTCAGTTTGATGTTGGGTTATCACAGTTATCACTGCATATCCTGTTCGTATGTTCGATAAAGCAAGTCATTGGATTTTCAGGGGCTCCAAGAGCTTCAGAGCTTCAGCATCGGAATCTCCGCTCCAGTCGACCAGCATCGGTTGCATGATGCTTGCAAGAACACCTTGACGACTTTTTTGATGACAGATGTAGAATCTGCATGAATGTTCATCTGTGATGAATGTTCACTTGTTTTTCGTGATGCTGGCTGGTACAGCTAAGGAGAAGATCACAAGAAGAACACGAGCTTTTTGGTCCCGTGATCATCTTCAACTTTTAGAGAAGGTGTCAATCCGTCCAAGTAGCCTACAATCAAGGCATAGGCATACCTGCTCTGTCGGGCCGCATCCTGGAGTTTTGCGTAAATCTTCTCCTCAAAGTCATGGCCATCAGTTGGGCCAAAAATCTGCCCGGCTTTCCCATCGATACTGGCTGGTTTGGTATCCCTGTGATCATCATACTCAATCCCCAATAGTAATTATAAGATTGGGTATATCATGATATAATATATATATAGAGAGAGAGTATAAATTTATACCCACCTAAATAACCAATCATGGCGTTGAGTAGTCTCCGCCCGCTGAGGTGGCTTGGTTCTTTCGAGAGTTCATGGCTGTGGTGATAGTGGATGCTGGAACAAAAGAATGGAAAGGTATGGAAAGGATGTCTGGTTGGTGGTTTTAACCATCTTGAAAAATATGAAAGTCAATGGGAAGGATGACATCCCATATATGAAATGGACAAATAAAAATGTTTGAAACCACCGACCAGATGTATGGTTTTAAAAATGTTGAAAAGGTGTTCATAGGTATTCCAAAATGTGCACTATATTCATTCATACAACAGGACAAATGGGGTCCCAAATGTCACGAGCGGAAAGGAGCAAAGCTAGCGGTACAACTCCTGTGGGACACTCTTGCGAAGCACTCTCGTCAAAACACTTTCATCGGACACTCTTGTCACATGCTCTTGTGAGAGACGCTTGTAGAACACTCTTGTAACATGCCCTTCGACGTGAAAGACACCGTTGGAAGACACTCCGGAGGACAAACACTCTTTTGGAACACTCTTGTTAGGCACTGTTTCCCATAAAATCCTTGTTTCACCACATCGCCAAGCATTTTCATGTTTTTCATGTGTTTTTTGGGGCGTCTGATTTGGGGTATGTCGGTATGTTTTGTTCGCCTCAGTACTTCCGTTGGTTTTGTTATTATTCGACTAGAGTTTTGTTAGCCATAAGAAGCATTTTGGAATATCATGTGTTTCTAGAAAATCTCAACTTCGTAGCATCGACTGCGTGTGCAAGTCGACATGAACACGATGGCCTCCGTATAAACAGAAAACCCATTTAAAATCGTGTGGGTTCGTTCAGTTTCTCCTCAGGGGAACTGCTGAACTGCTTCTCCAGAAGCCAAGCAGAAAAACATATTTTTCAGAATCTACAAATCATGTGTGCTCATTATCTAGAAACACAGAAAAAGATAGAAGAGGCCAAATTTACCGCCATTGCAGTAGGGTGTTCTTTTCCTATATGTTTGGGGGCTGCTACACTAATTATACTATTTCTGGGGTTGCTATATCAAGCACAAATAACATCATCTAGTAGCACCGCAGTGATGACTTTGGACCGTTCAAAGGCCAGGGGTTTCTGCTCAAAATCAAGCTTGGACTCACGAAAGGCATGGTTCACGAGCCTCCTAACTCAGAGTACCTTTCTTGTAAGTAGTTGTTGGAATTGGAACGATCCAACACAGTAATATTTTGGAACACCCCTGATCAACCACGAATACATGATAATCTTGGATGCCCCGCAAAATTCAGATCCTTTTCAGCTGTGTGTGAAATGGTGTTCCATTGTTCCATCAGAATACCAGATTTTCATAAACCACCAGTTGATGAATGTAATTGTAGTCGGATACTAAACCATAAGCCAAAGAGTTGATGAATGTAGTCTCAAAAGCAGGGATTTTTCGAACTCCAACTGTAAAAGCTATCAGCTATCGCTCAAAACGTTGGTTACCACCGCACCAGTCAGTTTGTGTCCCCCCTTGGTGGATAATTAGGTTGGATCACCCTGGTCATTTCCGGTCCACGTAGATGAAATAAAAAATGGTTAGATTAGGTCAAATCCAAAATGTTTATAAATGTTTGTGGTTAGAGCTTTGGCCCTTTGGCCTGTGTTCCCCACGAAATCCGCAACGAGCAGGACGAGGCGCTGGCTCATTCTCATCAAAGCATCTCCTGCAGTTTTCCCTGGGGACCCGGTGTCAAAAAAAAAATTGGGCCAAATGAAGCCAGCAAAGTCATTCCATCCCTCGTTCATGTTCAAACACTCCCAGAGTTTGCATGGTAGAAAGTAGGGGATTTGCACTGATTTAGGATTTGGGGTCATGAATTAATTGGGTTGTTGAATATTTTTCTGGGGGATGGTTGTTGATCCTCCCAATGTGCCGCCTTACGCCCTGCGGCCTCCTAAAGCTCTAAAAAAAACGCCTGACTAGGCCGGGCCAGGGGCCCATGGGTATAACCCCTTCCTACACTTTCTCCAACTTCATTCAACGATGTTCCTTTGGTACATTATTCTATTCGCATTTATTCGCCATCATCTATACCCAGCTCGAGGTCCTTGTTCCTTGCCTAGAAAAGGACTAATGGGGCCCTTCCCAGCCCGTGCTCCTAAGCTCTTCTTTCACCTTCTCTCTGACATCCTTCCTGGGTCGGTAGCCTGGCTCCTGATTGATGACATGATCAAAGTCGCAGCGGCTTCCTTTCCAGCATCCCAACCCAGATGCAAAGAAGATGCAGGGCTCCCGCGTCCGGCGGCCGAGACCATGGCGCGACGACAACTCCATGGTGTCGTTTTTTTCAACGGAACGGGGGGGGGGGCGGGGGGGCGGCGTTCGGAAAACTGCTCGACCCTCGGTGCTGCGAAGAGATTCGGAGGCGGCTGGAGCGGCTGGAAAATACTGATGACTAAGCTCGCAGAAATGAGGCCAGGAAACTCCACCGCCATAGCCGTGTGTAAAAGTTGGTCGAAAACTGGTACGTTTTGAAATCATAGGAAGCAGTTCAATGGTCTTTTGGCCGGTGCCTTCAAAGCAATTACATGGATATAGACCTACGTAGATTAATTCAGTCTTTGGCCCAATTCTACCCAATCTCCAGTGAGATCTATCCCAATCTCAGTGGCTGAATCACTCAAAAAACATGGTAGATGGGGAAAGAAATAACATATTCGAAGTCACCAACTAAATTATAGGTCTACTCATTCTGAAGTGCCGCAATGTCGCCAATGTCGCTCCTCGGTGGCATTGAGGTACTCTGCAGGTCCCAGGTAGATCAAAGACCTGAGTCCCTGAGTCTCGTCCCCAAATCTGTAGATTTCACCCAACTATTGCATTTTGATGATATAGTGGGATATGTTGTTGTTTTTTTACGTGATATGATGATATAATAGTGGGATATTTGGGGATATAATAGTGGGATATTTTAAGTGATGATCACCCAACTATAGTGGGATACTATCTGGTAAGATATTTGTTGATGATATAATTGGATATGTTGTTTTAAAAAAACAGTGACATAATGGTATATTATGTGTTGATGATATTTTTTTAGTGATATAATGGGATATTTTGTTTAAAGTGATATAGTGATATATGTTTTTAGTGATATAATGGGATATTTTGTCATGCTCCTTTTTTTCAATTTCACTTAGAGTTACAAAACATAAACATTCCCAAACGATGAAATCCTCGGGTGCAGTACCCTATGTTCAACCAAACTTCACCCCTCCAAGACCAAGTATTCTGCACAAATCCCATGTTCAGAAGGGGGAGTTGTCAAGCTTCGAAGGAAAAAAGGAGAATTTCGCACGAAGATCAACCTTTCCTTCTATCATCTCATTGGGGAACTGGCATCCGAAACACCCCTCTGCTATCCATGTCGAAACCACCCTTAAACTTTTTTAGAGGGCTGCACTCTGCTGACTCCCCCAGATTTAGGAGAATTCCTAGCATGGTTTTTCTCCCAACTGAAGCTGAAAGAATCCTCTGACTTCCCCAGACTCTCCACTTGGTTGACATCCTTGTGGAGAAAGGACTGATCCTCAGGCACTCCGTATCAGCCATATATGGCCATATCGCTTGAGGCAAGGCCACGACAATTATGGGCAACCACACTTTTTCATGGTCATCCTAAACAGTCTTAATCAATCTTACTCACCCATATTTCTTGAGGGTCCAGTATTGACCCCTGCCCAAAGATAGCCATGGCTTATCAGGGCTGTAGTTTTCATGATGATTTCGCCCGCATCTTAATGCGCAAGACGCAAATTACATGACCCTCAGCTAGTTGCAGGCCAGTAGATATGGAAAGCATTGGAAAGCCGGCGATTTTGCTCATGCTTATCATGCTTAATGGTTATGTGGGAGACTAACTTAGTAGGCTTGCAGAAACATGCAACAAGTCTTAGTAGGGTGGTCTCCTGAAGCACCAGCAAGGATAACCATCAAAATCATAGTCCCAGCATTGGTTTCGTAAACATCTGCAGGCGCTTTGGGTAACCTGTGCTTTTTGAGATTGGTTAATTAGTTGAATCCATGGAAAAACATGGGGATTCAACCAAACCAATCAGTTCAAACCTACCTCAGCTTGGTTTCACCAGTACCCTCCAGTAAATTAACATAGACCCTGGTAGATAGGGGTTGGAAGATTAGTTTCCTCTAAAAATTGGTGATTTTCAGGGTCTATGTTTATTTACCAGAGGGTATATCCCCTGTTTTTATCCGTTGAAATCGCCGTGGAATCAGTGGAATCCCGGATGTTTTTGATGAGTGAAACCCCCCAAGGTCCCACGCCCACGCCGATCTGACCAATGTACCTGGAGCGACCAGTGGTCCCCAGGGACCATGAATTCAGGGGTGGATACCTGGACAACTGGACCTGGCATTTCTTAGTGAGATATGAAAAATCCCTAGTGAGATATGTTCAGAAAAAAACACAAAAAATGATTTAAAGATTGGATGGTCGCTTAAAATCCTGCACCAGTTGATAAGTGGTAAACATAAAGTAAACATCCCAGTGGGTTTCAACATGTTTTGTTTCAGCCAAGGTGGTGCAAGAATTTCTTACCCATCAACAGTATATTGCATATGCCAAGGGGCAAAGAATCAAAAACCATGGCCTCCAACCTCCTCAATAAACTGGCTTCACTGGATTCCATATGGAACCAAGATCTGGTCAGGTCTGAGTTACATGGCCCAGAAAACTGGTCACCAAATCCATCCAAATCCCATGATGTGTCCCCACGATGCGCGGCTGAGGTGGCGCCTTGACCTGACCTGTGGTAGTCTAGTCAAGTATGATCCATGAGGCTTCAAATATGGATCCCATCCATGAGGCATCTTGAAAATGTTGAAATCCCAAAAGATTCCTGCCCTCTGGTAAACTAACATAACTATGGAAAATCACCATTTTTAATGGGAAAATCAACTATAAATGGCCATTTTCAATAGCTATGTTAAATTACCAGAGGGTATTCATTCCTATTCAATCCTATTCATCGGCAGGATCCATGGCCTCCTTAACTGCGGTCACTGGCTCTCCAGACTCGTGAGTCTGGTCTCTGCGGGATGGTTCTCATTGGGGACCTCGACTCCATGATACCTGGGCGGCCGATGATTTACTAATTAAAACTGGTGATTTTCGATAGCTATGTTAGTTTATTGTTGGTTTACCAGAGGGTATATCCACATATCTTATCAATGGTACTTTCAACCATTTTCAACCCATGTTCTCTTTGGATAGTCTTCCCAGGGGATGAACAACGACCAACGACCACGTTTCCACGTTTCGATCATGCCAGACTTCTGAGCCCATGGTGGATGAGCTGGGAAATGAGCTCACGATTTCGCATCAATGAAGACTTTGATCATCCATCATGTGTTATAGTTACCCTCTGGTAAATTAACATAGACCCTGGCAGTTGTTGGGGTTGGAAGACTAGTGTCCATTAAAAATGGGTGATTTTCAGGGTCTATGTTTATTTACCAGAGGGTATCATGATATATCATGATATATCCATAATCATCATACATCCACAATCATCCCAGACATATCATGATATAAACATAGACTTTGAAAATAACCCATCTTCCATGGAAACGAATCTTCCAACCTCTCTATCTGGCAGGGTCCAACTGTTATTTTACCAGAGGGTTTTATGTCCATACATATCATCCACTAGTTGGTGGTTGACCTACCCCTCTAAAAAATATGAAAGTCAAATGGGAGTATTATCCCCAATATATGGAAAACTAAAATTCATGTTCCAAACCACCAACCAGATCCAGATTGTGCTCAATGTATCAATTCCTGGGAGCCGCTCCTGATGAGTTTCCCGTCCTGCACCAGGCGCCCATCCCTGTCGCAGCCCAGCTCTGGAAAAATCCACGGACCATGGGGGTGTTTTCCTAAGTCATCGGGGGTACCCAATAGCTGGATGGTTTATATTGGTTTATAAGGGAAAATCCCAATCCAACATGGATTTTTGTTGGGGGTACCCCTATTTTCATCCGGAAAGACATGGATGATGACTGGGAAAAAACCTCTATTTGGATGGATACCCTGATGGCCCATATGACAAATGGGAAGTTTTTAGGTGATCGCTGAGCAGATGTCTGCAAAACACATGCATTGCTTGCAATTATATGTACATTACGTATACTGTTTTCGCCAAGATCTCCCCAATTGGTAAGTTTCTGCAGCTTGGGAAACTCAAGTAAAGTAGCTCCGGGCCACCCTAAATCCCATGAAATCCCATGATCATCAGTTTCTCTGGACAAAAATGTGCTGGGCCTCGGGGTATCTCCATCGTAAGACACACACATGACATATCACCAGCAGTACCTCACGAAAATACCACCCATGAATGATCTGAGAAGCTTCACGATTGGATACTCACATTTTTAGGGGTGCAGGCCTACCGGTGCTTCAAGGGGCAAACACACTGATTATTCACAGCATGTTCAGAAAAATGGTCCATAAGTTTTTTTCCCTCTCTTGTATACCTTGCAGGCAAGCATCTCGAAGCCGATAAGGAACTCTAATAGACATGCATTTGATGGCAGAACATATCGCAGGATATCAAACCAGATTCCAATCAGGGACCCAATGGGATCTACAATTCCGGAAGCCAGTGGGTTCCTTATTACAATAAAGAGAAGCCTGAATCAAAATTGACCAAAGTGCTTTGGGGTGTCGAAGTTTCAAGTGCAAAGGAAAGGCTGACAATGTAGATAGGCCAAAGCACGTGCAGTGCTTGGC
>Ga0126342_10017261_pt1 | contig 12499 bp, 8 predicted proteins | sample Cyp1metagenome_FD_92528 | JGI IMG/M metagenome (GOLD analysis project Ga0126342, IMG submission 92528) | Coral microbial communities from Lord Howe Island, Old Settlement Bay, Australia - Cyphastrea 1 metagenome | ecosystem: Host-associated > Invertebrates > Cnidaria > Coral ...
ACTATGAATTATGTCTTCCAACAGCCCCAGACTAGAATTTGGAAGACATGGTCTAATTAGGCGCAACTAGTAATAGAATTCTACTTAGGCGTCAGTTCGTGATGCCTAAGCAGAATTCTTTTTTGCGCCCAAGTAGATTATGAATTATGTCTTCCAACAGCCCCAGACTAGAATTTGGAATGCATAATCTGTCTGGCGCAAATAGAATTCTACTTAGGCGTCAGTTTGTGATGCTTAAGTAGAATTCTATTTGCACCTAAGATTTAGTCTTCAAAAGAAAGACCGAAACATAAGTCCACCCCAATCTCACAATCAGAATTTTTATATCTATAGATCAGATAGGTATAAAGTATCCATGGCAAGTTTTTGTTTTTAGCAAAACTGAATTCATCACCGGTCCACAATACAAATTCAATTTAGGTCAAGTACTTCACGACTTTGAGTGCAAACCCAGATTGATGAATCTGGATGTGTCCTCGCTGTGTGCATTGTGTTGTTTCTTTACTTTTTCAAAAGCTTGCCAATTTTCCCTTGACATGGTTTCCAACATCACCTTCTATAAGATATCCTTATTGACCTGGTTTCTTCCATAGTCCCTTCCATAGTTCTCTCCATGGTCCACAAGGCCCACAGGTTAAGAGGCTAAAGTTTGAAATAAGGTATCATTATGGATGATCCCCAATACATCCCCTTTCCACCCCTGAGGACTGCGCCAGCGACATGGTGCATCCGCAGAAGGCGGGGACGTTGGCCGCTGACATCCGCTGACGTTGGAGGTTTCGAAAAAGGTGGAAATCCCTGGACAGAAATTGAGATCAGCGTTGATATCTATCTGATTATTTAAGTATCTCTCTATTTGGGTTTGTCTGAAAATAGTGTACCCCTAAACCCAATGGTTAATGATCATTATCCCTATTAAATGGCTATAATTGGTAATATACCCTATTTTCAGACAAACCCATTTGTATCTATATCTGTCAATTTCCCTTCGGAGATCAAAACATGGCGCTGGAAAATCCCCAAACTACATGGAGGTTTTAATCTGAAAATTATCTACAAGTGGGGGATCTTCCAGGCAAAATATATATTGAGTAGGGTACTTGGAATCTACTAAATCGAACTGAATAGTTGGGTGTATTTTATGGGGAATCTACTGAATCTCCTGGGAATATGGATTTGCTGGCCCAATAACCAATCCAAAACTAAAATTTGACATTTTCCGGGAACTTCAGGTAACATTGTATGGTCCTGGTTGGAAACAGCAACAAAGATGGTGTTTTTCTTGGTTTTCATACTTGGGAAGATGATAGACACTCCTACAACAAGGGGGACATCTGCCAGATACCAGACAAGCATTATTCAACAATATCATTGCAGTGCGTGGATATATCCTCTTGGGGTATCGGCAAACAACTAGCATTGTGACCAGCCATATGGTAACAGAGATGATTGAACTACAGCCCAGTGACAGATGCTGAAGCCAGGTAGATGGTGAGTGGCATGAGGATGTGACACTTCGGCCTACCTTGGAGGATGGATTTGAGGCTGTGCGACTTTGCTTGGGAACCCCACCACAAATGGTTTAGGCCTTGGGGGTCCAAACAGAATTGATCCATACAAACATGAAGAATGTGAGAAGCAGGTGGCGGGTGGTACGGCAAGAACAACCTGACGAGGTGAACAAGAAAATGAAGGTATTCTGCGCTATGTCGCTGAGAAGAAATAACTAGATGAACACTGCAACCAAGACCATCTACAGACGTAGAAACAACTAAACAAACTGAGGTCTCAGACTCTTTCTGTCAACTTAACAATACCAGCATGAAGGTGAATGCAACAACTTTTCAAAAGAGGTCTTGCTGGATGATTTATGTGTTCTTCTTTTTTGACTGCCAGCTAGGCAAAAATGAAGAGTGTCCAAATGTTACTGCCAAGATGGTTTTTGGCCAGAAATGTTCAATATTGGTAGGAGTCAACCCTGGTACCCTTTTGTTCACCCCGAAATTGGGAATTGTGGATGCTCATCCCCTCACATACAATGTTGGTCGATATTGGTTACATATCCCATTACTTATATCATCTTATATCCTCTCAATATTCAAAGGTTTTGATATGTATCCATCCCAATGGGAGAATCATAGGGATCCCATGTGATTTCCAGCAGGAGTTTGTTGATCTCATGGAGAACTTGCTGTTGAAGAAAGGGGACCCAGATGGGCCAAGATCCGCGTCTCCGCATTCGGTGGGACAATCTTGTGAAAGAAGTTGAAGCAAGGCTGATTGGTGTTTGAGTTTTTTTTTTAAACCATGTTTCTGATGATGATGATGATGAAGATGAATCCAAAAACTATCAAAACTATCAAAGACTATCATCCAGAACAGCAAGTGAGGATTTCATGAGCATAAATGTCGGTTTAGCCAACTGTTTGCAAGAAGGCTACACGGCAAAGAGAGGCACCACCAGAAGGCCGACATGGCCGAGGGCCAACGGACTTCCAGGTGGTTGTGAAAGTTTGCCAGTCGCCAAGGTATACCATGCTGGTTTTGAAATCAAGGTGAATCCTTCTTTGTGGACAAGTGGGCCTCTTTCAACTGAGAAGTAATGATGGTTACAATATGTTACAATCTAGTTATGATCGGGGCAAGCCAGGTCTTTCGAGAATCTACTATACTGCACTTATCTGCACTTGGGATCGTCATTCCAGGAGATTTTACCCTTTGAGGGTGCTCCAGCCTGGAAAAAATCTTTGCGAAGACTTCTTCGCTGGCGCGGGGCACAGCGAAGGAGAAGGAGTACAAAACTGGGATGCGCTTGGCGAGCAGCGGCTAAGCCTTTCCAATGCCTGCAGACTATGCTTCTGCCAGCTCTTCCCGGGACAAGTCGACAGTTGTGATGGCACAGCCCCCTCAACATTTCCGTGTGCCTAATTTTTATGTACGTATTTTATTATATATTCTGTAACCATCCATGGATGGATTGGATGGATTTAGGGTTGGTTCTATGGGGTATAATTGGTGACCCAGAATTCGTTGCCAATCTAGACCTAAAATCATTTTACCATCGATTTTTATTCTTCCATAGATGCCACAGATCAGCCAAGGCCGGCTCCGAAGAGCTTCGTGGTATGGCGGCTTTTGGCGAGGTGCGGTGGAAACTTCGTTTGGTGGGCCCAAGATGACGATTTATAATATGTCACAATATGTGAATATTTTGTGGTATGAGTGAATATTGGTAGTTTTTGTTGATGGTGAATACTAATGGGTTAATAACTATATATAATGTGAACTATTCATGGGGAATATATATTGAGAGCTAATAGAATATGAGTCAAAAATAGTATGGTTCATATCCGGTCATGGAGCAAAGCCCTGGTCTCCTGTTGTTGACACCAAAGAGCCAGTCTCTGGTTGGTGGTTTCAGATGTTTTATTTGGGAGTAGAATTTAAACCACCGACAAGGGGATAGGAGGTTTTTTGTATGATCGGGACGCAACCAGGGCTATAGCCACCGCCAATTCAGCCACCTTGAAGAAAATCCAAAACCACCAGTTTCTGCTTGGTGCTGCCATCCACATGTGATGTTCCATTCCCACTGGTGATGATGACACCAAGGCACCACTATTCAGGAAACCACATAGCCAGGTCAGTGGTCCCTTACTTTTTTTTTTCCGATTTTAGGATCCTTTGAAGTGGATATTTTCTGTAGTTCAATGTATTTTATGATTTGTTTGTATTTTTTGATGTTGTGTCCCACATATTTTTTGCAGAAGAAACTTGCCAATGCCCCATGTTGATGGCCGGGACTCAGGTCGTGGCCCTACATTTTGGCATTTGCACAGGAGACGTTTTTGTGTGTTCCACAGAGGGATGCGGGCAAATAGGAGGATTGAACATATGCCATTAGATTCTTGTATTATACGTGGACATAAATGTGAATACATATATAGCACCAAAATAGAAATGGATACAAGTAAATAGTACATCAATAAGTCCGTATGATATTGTATTAGTAATACTAACACTATTCAGCATATACATACATCTACTGTTAGGACCAACGCCGTCCTGAAATCTTCCGGCAAAAACCAAAGACCCGGCAGGACGATTGCCTCGAAAAGTTGCGGCATGCCATGTCGATGCCTGTGCCCTGGGTACCCGTTCTTCACCCATATGGAGGTGAAACATGGTGAAACATGAAATGGGGCTATGAACAAAAACCATAGTTTGGGGTACCACCATTTTAGCAAACCTCCATCCCCATGATATCTCCCTCCGGATAAGATCAATCTGTTTCAAGGTGATTCAAAACGACCACTCCACGATATCCGATATCCCAAGGTCCTCCAGGGCCTGTGGTCTGGGCGTTTGGCTCCGAATGGCGGAGGTCGGATCGGAATTTTGCGCTGAAAAAATGGAGGTTTCACCCACCAAAAATGACCAAACATGATGATAATAGTGGAATTATATGGGATATCATGTAGCTATAATCCCCATGGTAATAGAACTTAATCATGAAACATGGGGGATTTAAGCAGGGTTTACATATACATCAACAATAGGGATTCAATGTGAGTTGATTAAGTTATATAATGATGATGATATTGTGTACAATCGGGATATTCATGGGGACAGTCTTGGGATATTTCGTGGGATTTGTCAAACATTTCACCATGAAAACGGGGGACCCCTTGAAAACGGTGCTTTTATTATGAATATGGGAATCATCTTAAGGTTAAATCTAGGGAGGGCTACGTGTTTTGAAACGCACCGTTGTATAAAAAAAACAGACTCGTACGAGTCATGATGTACCATCCGGTAATCAAACATGGCAAGTTTCAAAATCCCTTCGAAATGGAGGTTCACATGGGAAAATCATCGCTATGTTTGATTACAGCGTATCGGCGTACTGCATTTATATAGGATAGGGAGATGATTTGACCAAAGGAATGACGGGCATGGGAGAGGAATGACAGGAATACAAGGCTTTGACTACCTTAAGATGGGGTATGTGCGCAGACAAACATAGGAATGTAACTATGTAACCATTGAACTTGGCCTTTCCAAATCAAACCCGCTGCAAAAGAGATTGAATCCTGAGCTAGTGTATCAACGTCGGGATCCAAGCAGCGTGAAACTTGTCTCTATACAACATTTCTCATGGTCAATTTGACATCACAAATGTCTCGTGAAAATAGAACCAACGCCTAACGCACTGCCATGCAGTGCCCAATGGCGGCATCCTAACAGGCCATACCCTCCTCAGAGTGTAGCCAAAGTGGCAGCACTTCCAGGTTTACACGGGTTTCCAGTTCAATAGCTTACAAGTTTCTTTTTCTGTGTCACTCAGAAATTGCAGTTTTTGATTTCACCCAGCTGAAACAAAACTTGTGGCCCAAAATTTTTGAATAGATTATATTGGATTCAATACATTTCAATACATTTCACCAGGGTTTCTCCAGCCATTTTGCCATTTTTCAGGCCGCAGCATATCAATATCATTGCAATATTCTGGAGATGCTTCAGGAGCCACGTCACATGGGGCAGGTGAATCGGACATGGAAGGGTTTAGCATCCAGAAACTGGGCTTAATATGGTTTAACTACCCTGAAACGGGGAACATATATACCAAAATACACAGCGAATTCTTGGTTAAAAGAAAAGTGGAGATTTGCAGAATGGGGGTGTTGTTACCTCGCAAGCCAAAAATGGCCACTGCACTGCAGTCTCCTCAGCTGGTGCTCGTAATCCTTCTTTTGATGCCATTGTTTCGGAATTTCAGATCGTAACTCTTATTTTGTCGATTGTGATCAAGTGATCTAAATAGTTGGCTCACAGCTTGTGGAATTAACATGTTTTTTCCTTTCCTTTCCACGTGCCAAAAAAGGGCACGACATCATCGCTGCCAAGCCATTTGTAGCTCTGGAAGCCCCAAAGTCGGGCGTTGGAAGTACAACATGGGCCTTTGTGTCAAGATCGAGGTCTGTGGAATCAGAGATTCTGGTGATTTGTATATATTTTTATCAACCCCGGATTAAAAAACCCTGGTTGACTAATTGTGGTGGCTCCCCCAAATAGTGATTTTTATGGGTACTGAAATGGTACCCCCCCCAATTAAACAGCCGTTCGGGGTTTATTAATCCGGGGTTGACTTTATTTTTTTATCACACACATTCACAGATTAATTTCATGAGATCCAGGGCCCTGAGATTGAACTTCAAATTTTGTCTCAATGAAGGTGACCCGAAAAAACAGTGAAGCAATGGGTGCTGTTCCTACATCATTTTACATGTGGTGCTTCGAATTTAAATGTGTTTTCAAAAAACAAATCCGGTAGAAATCCACAGAGATCAGCGGAGTTACGCCATGCCGCCATTGAAATCGCCTGAGATTCTGGAGGGAGCGCCATTTGTTCGGCACGGGCTGCGCAGCGCAGGGTCCCGGGGCTGGCAGAGATGTGGGAAGGTCCAGGAGTGGGTTATAATACCCCCAAATGTCAATCATCATATTCTCCAAGATAGTCTTAATCTATATTAATTACTGTAAGATTTTCTGGAGAGAGTATCCGCGCATTAACATGAGTTTTTTTTGGACAAAGCCATTTCACAACCCTACTGTATGTAAGGCATCCGTAAAATGTGTTATATAAATAGGGAGTTAATCAACATTTCATGGATTCTAGCGTCATAAATGGGGAGACAACCAATGAATATCTTTGGTGCAGTGTCCAAAACAAAAAACACACTGAAGACCCAATCATTTTTGAGGGTGCGTTTATGTTCGAAGCATTATTCCAAATGTAGTGTGGGCCCTTTTGTATCTGACCCTTTCTCATTTGAACTACACCACAATCATTCTAGGTAGAGATATTGAAAGATATGTGAAATTTGATTTGTCTGGAACCACCAGAAACCCATTGGGTTACAAGAGGGATAATCCCACACATGGTTTTGGTCTATGATCGGTGTATAAATAAATTGTGTATAATTGGGATGACCAAAAGACTGGGAAAGCAACCTCGGACTGGGAAAGCAACCCTTTCCAGGTATCCAAGACTACCAGGTAAGTTGGCAAGTAGAAAAGTAAAAAACATCAGGATCAGAGTATATACATATATAATCATATATATATATAATATAATATATAATATAATATATATATATATATACTCATATATATATACATAGATACACATAGTATATCTTTTGAACTTGTCAGATGGGCCACCAGATGTATTTGCTTCATCCCAGCGCTGGTTCCAAGATGATCCCCAGTGGATAACTTTGTGGAGGACTCTCCCGTTGCAACACATGTTGGTTGAAGAGACCAATGGCTTATATCGACTTATTATGTTTCTATATATATATATATTTGTTCCATGTCTCTGTTTCACTACCCGTTTTACCAGGCATCAGCGTCATGTCCGTTGCTGAAATTAATATAAATTAATCACTGCAATGTTGTTTGCCAGACTCGTTTTTTTTAATTTTATTTTTTACAGGAAAGCCACATAAAGCCACCATATTTCGCTGGTCCAAGCAGTCCAAGCATGCGGTCGCAGGGACTTGCCCATATGGCCTTCCAAGGCGCATCATCCGGGGTGATGAAATGCTAAGTCTCCTGGTTGATTGGGGATGGTGAACTCACCCATATTAATTTGTTTTTTGATGACAGAAGGTTTTAGACACTCAGGTTTTGGTCTATTTGGTGATGACAAAACCCGAAAACAATGATAAACAATGGTCGTTCAAGGGTATGGCAAGTTTTACTCATACCAAACACCAAAGCGATGATTTAATCGAGACATATTCGCTGCTGCGGCCGGTGAGTTCCAAAGCTTAAATGGGATACGTCATGGATACCACCAACAATCATTCTACTACTATGGACATGCAAGCCATTGAATCAGGATCAGCTTCGGAAATAGAACGAACAAAACATTTTGGGACAAGAACGACATATATATACATATATATATATACATATCCAACACAAAATGGCTAAATACCGTTGTAGATACCGTTGTAGATTCATGTAGATTCCACTTTAGGCCCCTCTGGTTCTGGAGGTGGATCGACAAGAGCAGCTCCGCACATTCTTCGATGCAGGTCACACGGTGTGGGGAGCCGAAAACTCTAAGGAATTGAAGCAGAAAGCACCGCGAAAAGGAGGGTGTGGTTAAATATGGTTAAATATGGTTAAATATGGTTAAATATGGTTAAATATGGTTAAATATGGTTAAATGGTTATATCACCAATCATAATGAGTTCATGTTCATCCGGTCAAGGCTCAAAGGATTGGAGATCATGCTAGTTGAAAGTAAACCAAAGGAAGATAGAACAGTAATTCAGCAGTATTTTGGCAGAATTTTACTTTTTTATCTTTTCATGGTGGTAATATTTAATATGGAGGTGTCCAAAATGGGGGTACCCCAAGTCACCATGGGTTTCAATCCTAAGTGGTCCATGACGACTGTATGATTTCCATATGGGGATGGGTCCCAGGGTGACGAAAATAGCCAGAGGGCATACATAGAATACTCCCACCATTTGCCCCGTGCCTTGAAGAGTTCGACAGATCATGATCATCATCATCATCATCAACAACATCATTGGTATGATCATCGTCGTCTTCTAACAGAATCCAAGCAAATTGCTGCAACATGCACAGTCCCAGCAATCTTGTTAGAACAAACAGGTCCAACAGAATCCTCGCAAATTGCTGCAAAATGCACCTACCCCGCCCCACCCTAAACCATAATATAATTATATAGATCATCTTGGGCGCAGCATCAAAGCTTGTGCAAGGTCGAGTGAGCGTTATCATCGCCCCATCCCACCCCACCTAACTGGAGGGTCTTGTGCAGGCCAAGTGGGCCAAGTGGGCAACGACATGGGCGAGGCGGCGATGTCAGGCGGGGATAGAGATGGGAAAAACATAAGAGCTCTACATACTTGTATGGTCCAAATACTCGTACATCCAAATACCCGTCATTAAAAAAATCATTTAAGTGTATCTATTCCTTTACACATTATGGATCATTATGGATCATTATGGATCATTATGGATCATTGTGTCATATATGTATATAAGATGATGTTACCATGTATGAATACATACATATATCAAGTCCATGCATACATAAGGAAGTTGATACATAAGGAAGTTGGTTATACATTGTTATGCCATTTTATATCCTCATGATATTGATATGGGCGTTGTCGAGTCAACCATAGGTTTGAATCATGAACGGATCCTGTTAAACGAAAAAACTATCCCTGTCATCATTACTAACCTATTTGAGTTTGGGGTTGGTTACCACATTTCACAATCCACATATTTATACATATGTAATATTTATATTATATATGTATGAAATATATTTATATATACATACTGTATATATGTCAATATTTGTTGTGTAGAAATATGTGAACATCCCTGCACCATTCGTCCAGTCATCCATTGGTTGCTCTTTTTGCAGGCGCCGAAGCAGCAGCTCCGATGGTGGGCGACGCGGCGCAGGTGTCTGTGACTGATGGTGTGGATAGGTGATGGGTGGTTGGGAAACCGCAAAAAACGCTGGTTTTAAGAGACCAACAACTGTTTGTTTTATTTTTTGTTTGTTTTTAGAGCTGATTTTATCTGACCATGGTAATGGCGTTGATAAAACAGATGAAACATGTGTTTGTGATGGCTTTGGGTGAACCTTGGGTTTGGTTGCTTCATCACTCTAGGTTTTTTGCAAGTTATCCAATACTGCAAATAAACCCACTAAAGAATCCATTTCAATTATTCGCTTGGTCAAGGTTGTAGTATAATCCCAGTTGAGCCCTTGTTTAGCATTTATTCTGGTCATTTTGCATCCTTGAGGCGAACAAAGTCTACTATTCTCAAGCTTAACTTATGAGACTAAAACATGCTGATATATACTACCCCATGCTATCTTATCCGTTGCTATCCAGATGTTTATTGATTCATTCCAGGTTTGTTGCCAGCTAAAACGCAAGTTTCTTGGTTTTTGAATGGTTTTGAATGTATTTGTTTAAATGGTTTTGAATGATTGTTCAATGGTTTTTCAAGTGTTTCCTAGTTATATAACTTCAACTATTATCCTAAGGTAAACATACAAAAAGATGTGGAAAAACCATGGGGAATCCGGAAGTTTTTACCTACAAGGCCGGTGCCTCGGCGGCCATGAGTGGAGCCCAGGCTGCTGCACCTATGTTGCAGGCGCGGGAGTTGGGATTTCATGAGGATCACATAGAAACAGCATAGCGGATCATAGAGATCATAAAGGGCATAAACCATAGAGGCAAATGTTCAGCTTTTCTGTGTTTTTTTTTGTGAAATAACCGTTTGACAGTCCGGTATCGCAATATAGACCACATACCTTCAGTTGATTGGGCCTATTTGGACATGGAAGTGCTACCCGCACTTCCAGATAATCAGCACGTTTCCCGTTGAGATTGCATTCATTTCATTTAATTTCCAGATATATAATATGTACTGTAATAGAATCCTCCATATTTTCCCATGTATGATAATATCATATAATATCATTAATAGCATCATAATTGGCATGACGTTCCAGACTCACATAGATTCTCGTTGTTTCCCCATACAATTTCAATGAACATGGCCATGATTCACTGGTCGGATCATAGCAGGATGCTGCCTCGAGTGCAGCCAACGCGGTGATGAGTGGTGCTCAGGTCTGGATATCTTCCAGCAGAGATAGGGTCAAACCATGCCATGGTCAAGACATTGAAGATATGGTCCGATGGAAAATTCGGGATTTAACATGGTCAGTGGTTTAGATATTCACCATCAGTTTTTGTGCTATGGTCAAGTTACAGGTTTATTATTCCATAAAGGGGGATAGTCATCCCCGCATCAGTAGGGTTCAATAAAGTTCAATATAAATCAAGTTGGGATGTCCATGCCGCGGATACCCTGCTTGGACCATGGCACACATGGAAAACACACTTGGCATTCCGAGGAAGCTAATCTACAGATGCTAAATTTTCCAGATTTATGTTGAATTACTAAGAGGGTACCCGTAAAACTGGCTATGAAATGTTGGTTAATCTTCATTTGATGGAGATATGCCGGCAATAATGGGTTTTCAATGGGGACACATTGGGATGTACAAGCAACTGAAGATGATATGGGTGATTGTGTTTAACGATAGGTTGCTATGGGGATACAACGTAGCACTGTGGGTATGGGAATATAATGGGAATATCATGGGTAGATATGGGATGATATTCTGGTCGCTTGGCGACGACAACCGCCGCCACCGGAAGTGTTCGCTTTGGTGTATGGGCCTATTTTGTTGCTAAGCAGTTTGACAGAATAACTACTGCATATCGAGTCTGTTTTTCATGACTGCAGCACCGCACCATTCGCCTTAGGTTGAAACGTTATTGGCCTATGTTGAGCCGATCTTACTTGTACTCCTGATGGGCCCATGCTAGGCCCCAAAATTTCAATTTCACATTTTACCATATTTTTCCCTCTGGGAATCAGTCACATGGCTGGAAAATCCCGCATTTAGTGCAATGATTTTCCCAACTGAGCACCATTTCGTTCGAGGATTTCCCACTCAAAGCTGCACTTACAGATGATTTTCCCAGATTTTCCCATTGAAGAAGCTCCATGTTTGACTATTTCGGTTGGCCATCCACTTTGCCAATGGCCAGTCTGCCGCACCTGCGGTGGGGGATGCAGCAACCGCCTTGGCCAGTAATTTGGGAGATGCTGCTTCCAACATAGGCGCGGCATGGCGGGGTGGGCTGGGAATTGCAGCATCAAAATTCTCGGGGTACTGGTACCATCTGGTACCCTAGTTTCAGACAAAACCATGTTGGAAAATCGGGCAAACAAAAAAGGATCTATGAGCAGCACATTCATGAATTTTGGGAATTACAAACAACAAAGCGCATCATTCAGACGATAAATGCAACCCATGCACCTGCAAAAACAGAATTTTCAAACATCAACAGATGTACGTATAGATAGTCGGTTTATTCTGAGGATTCTGAGGTTTATCTGGTAGATTGCGGGGTCGCTGTCTCTGATACGACCGGAATCTTCACTACATCTCCGACTCCTGTGACATGTGCAGATGTTCATATCCCTTGGCGACCATCCCAAATCCCAAACTTATGTTCCCAACGTCTTCTAGCTTGGAACCTACTCAAGCACCTCACTTGTGAATTGTGGAATTTTGATGGTCTTTGGTGTTCGTATGTGTTCGTGATGTTGAACTAGCCTTAATCCCAGGCTTCCCAGGTCCAACCAAGGAGGCCACTTGAAAGATGAGCCTTTTTTTTCCAGCAATTTTTCAACTAACAACCTGCAGGAGGTGATTTTCCTGCGCTGGAGGTGATGACAACGGCTGCTTTCCAGCTTCAGCCTTGGTCATGGGCCGCCACGGCCCAATTCGCATGGAGGATTTGAGGTGAGGAACCCGCACAACTGCGGTAGAAAAACACA
>Ga0126342_10017262_pt1 | contig 12499 bp, 7 predicted proteins | sample Cyp1metagenome_FD_92528 | JGI IMG/M metagenome (GOLD analysis project Ga0126342, IMG submission 92528) | Coral microbial communities from Lord Howe Island, Old Settlement Bay, Australia - Cyphastrea 1 metagenome | ecosystem: Host-associated > Invertebrates > Cnidaria > Coral ...
ATATATATATATACATGTCAAATATAGTTCTCCTGGAGTAGATACTGTAAATGTAGCCTTCCAACCCCTGAATGGCAGGGTCAGGGTCTATTCTTATTTGGATGGCATGGGAATGCCATGCCAAGGCTGGGGGCTCGCATGACTTCCCTGCCTATGCCGGGCTCATGGGCTTTCGTTTGTGGCCGAAATTGAGGCGCTTCCCGGCGCTTCCCCACCTGAGAATCTGGCCCATCTCTGGTATGGTGAAAGCCAGGTATTTGAAATACACTATTACGTAATGTAATATCATGTATTTTAACATTAAAATATCCACATATCACACATATAATATAATTGATATCACAATATAATTACAGTATCATATCCAAATATAACTATAAATATATTTAACATCTCAGGAACCAGGGGCATCAGGGTTTCCTCTGACTGACCTAAGGTCGTGCAAGTGGTCAGGGCCCGCCATGACTTGACCATGTATCGTCACCAATTTTGTTGTTCAAATGGAGTTCTTCTCTGATTCAAACTTGATGTTTATTAGTATATTTCAATTTCCATATAGTTATAATTATATTTATATATTTATTTGAAATTGTTTTTGTCACATTTATATATATATATATGTATTACTGCATCTAATTACTAATATTATATATATATATATAAAGTTCATGTAATTGATGAAAAGGGATCTTGTATAGTTTCCACCAGGTGCAACTCCGATGGCAACGGCTGTCGCATTGGTCAGAGTGGAGGACGAGGACAGCCTTGTGGCACTGATGGGAACTGGAAATGCCAACCGTTTCTGGGCGGAAATTCTCCGCTTGGAGGGCCTTTTTTTTGAGGGACGCTACCATAGCTTAACCAGACCTGACAATACCTTGAAATAGGGAACTTATTTTTCTTGGCAAAAATGATGATACCCCGATTTATGGCCATGTCGTGGGAACATAGCTATAAAACCCATGGGATTTCTGGGGTATACCATATTTTCAGAGCCATAGATGGTAAAGCCAAACTCAACACGACCGTTTGGGGATGTGGTATGACATTGGCTAAAAACCACGATAGGATCTTTCGGAGACCTACTAATTGAGGCTCAAGTTGTGCACCTTGAGATGATGAGATTCACCAAGGGCTCTCTTTGAGATGTCATGACAGCACTCGGGAGCCAAATCACATCGAAAAATATGGATTGAACATGCGCATGATGCTCGGATTTCATAGCAACGACAAACGGGGCTATGGCATGTTATGGCTATGGAATTTCCCTTGATTCCCTATGATGGAGCTAAGATAAGTTGCTAGGTTTCAACGTCTCGCGGCCCACTTCCTCTATGAGGCCGCGGTTCCACCCTCCGTGTGTGGGGTCCCTTGAGCCGAGGCACATAGACACAAAGTTTGAGGCCAGCTTCGGAGGACGAACGGATTATTTCGACATGCCACTTGGACCGGACCATGGAGCTGGTTGCGCTTGGGACAGAAAAAGAGAACTGTTCAACACCTTTGGAATCACATCTTGGACAAAATGGTTCGCCCAATCAATCTCAATTGGAGAAGGCGATAGAGAGAGAGAGAGAATCTCGAGTTGAATGTTTGGAAACTTACTAAGATCTACATACCCCGAACGAGCCTGTTTTGAAGGACGGGCCAAAAACTTCAAGACTTGTGGGGTTGGGCGGGGTAATTCCTCGATATCGGTGACATCGTCAGCTTTTGAACAAAGCTACACCTCTGAGATAGGTAACCATGGTGATTTAACGGTTTGATTTTGGGGTTAGTTACCTTTAACAAGCATGTAGCTGGAAGAGGGAGTGTTGGGCCTTAGGAGTATGGTGGACGGCTTTACCCTGCCCTTCAAACTGAAGCTCCGTGGATGCTCCATCCGTGGTTTTGGCTCATACTGGAACTGCTGCTCGGCTGGTTGGGGGCTTGAGTGAATTCATGGGACCACTAAGCCTTCAAGTCATGAAAGTTGGTGGCTCTGCACTGTTCAGCATACAAGAGAATTAGGAAGAACGACATTTTTCCCTAGGTAGATCATCGTCTATAGTTTGACCTCACTTCTCAGTTTTTTAAAGAACGGAGTGTAAATCACGTTGGCCCCACCGGCCCCACCGGTGACATGTTTTGGACTTGCCCATCATGGACCAAACGCACTCAACTGACCCACTAAAAGAGTGAAGAGAATCCAGCGGTGGCAGTGAGGTATCAAGACATTCAAGATATGGGTAAGGCTCAGAATTATTCCCCAATGTTTTGGGATTGGTAGATACGATCTAAGCAGAGCCAATTTTGCGCAGGTAAGAAACGACACCCCATTTTTGAGCCATACATCAAAATGTTTCAAGTCGATCCTGGCATCTGCAGGAGCTCAAGTGGATCCTTGCTTGGATTACGAACGTAACAATGAATCTGGCTCACCCATGGATCTGCAGGTTGTTCACCCACACCCCAATTAAATGTTGATGTTGTTCACCCATTTTCATGGGATGGGTTACTCCGGTTACTCCTACTTTATGCCAAGCCCGGATGAATAAACCATGGTTGATTCATTGGGATGCACCCAGGGCTTCCTCAGCAGGTGCCGGGCTCAATTTTGATGCCTGTCCTCGCCAGAACCGGGAGTATTACAACAACAGGCTGCAACTTTTTGGGGATGGCACCAGGTCCTTTTAGGTTTTGGATCATATGGGAGTTGAAGTGAAAATGATCAACGACACTATCCTCTTCCATTCTTGGCAGCGGGAGATTCCGAGTTTTGGCACACGATCGACCGATTTTCTCCAGCTGAGATGAGTATCGCAAGAGAAAGTTGCAAGGCCACCGCTTTGGCGCAAGAAATGACCTTTGGAATTCTTGATGCTCTCCATATATGGATTGTTCATTATTCTTCCATGTCACAACAAATGCCCCCAGAAGACCTGGCACGAATCTTTGGCTACCGCCAGCTTCAGCGATTCCAGGCCTTGAAAAAAACAGATGATCAACTGATTTCGATTGGTATAATTGTACGCACGTTTAAGTTTTGCTATTATTGCCCTTCATGTATTGAAATTTGGACTTATGACCTGACCAGATATAGATAGATAGATAGATAGGTAGGTTAGTTAGTTAGTTAGTTAGTTTAGTTAGTTAGTTAGTTAGTTAGTTAGTTAGTTAGTTAGTTAATTTGTTAGTTAGTTAGTTAGATAGATAGATAGATAGATGGAGACTTTTTAGAATACGTAGGAGCAGTGCTCATTGGTGTAGCAGCAGATCCCCTGCTACAGCCCAGAGATGCGGAGAAAACCCGCCAGCGATGGACCCATTCCAGTTTGCTCTTTATATTGAAATCTGATGGGTAATTTCCAAACAAATATATTAAAAAAAACAGTTTACCCTTACTGTAGTGTAATTTTACTTGTCTATTTCTTCGGGGTTGCTATGCATATGGGTATAATATGGGTTTGCCTGAAAATAGGGTACCCCCCAATACCAATGGTTCATCATTTTCTATTCAAATGACAATTTTTGTGGGTACACTATTCCATAGTATTACCTATTTTCAGACAAACTCATATCTATGAAATCTATGAATGTGGTTGATTAAACTAGGCTTAGATTTAAGTATGCTCCTTATGAACCGGCTTGGGAGAAGCTATGCGGCTACTGACAAAGCCTGGTCCCCTTCTTTCACAGAGCTTTGGGGTCCAACCCAATCACAGGCCAAACAAAAACTATAAAAGCTTTAGATTGGGTTGCAGTTTTTTGGGGCTGTGATCAGTTACTTTCTAAAACTATAAAACTATAAGCAATTTTATTAATCATTCGAATTTCTTAGAGTTGGTTGAAGGGAATATCTGAATGGAGAATGCAAGATTTTCTTTGAAAACCATCTGAAGGGTAGGTTCTTTTCATGACATGTTTGATCTATAGCATGATCCCTCAAAGTGATGGGTGAAAACGCCACAGCAAAGATGGAGTCGCAGCCGCAAAAGCGCCGGCTCAAGTCACGCAAGGGACACAATGCATGCAGTTTCGCGAGACACAATTGCAGACAATAGCACTATAAATTGATTTCAACATCAGAGTATTTAATGCTCATATGTAATTACACAGATTTATATAGATTTATTACTGTTGCATACTATTGTATTGTTCTTTTCGTTGTTGTTACTTGTTTATTTCTATTTCTATTATTTTTGTTGCTGCATTGATGGTATACGATTATCATCACGTCACAAAATGTTAATAAGATCGACACAATTGTCATCATAACTATAGCAATATAACAATATTCTGTCATTATAGGCACTATATTACTTTTGGTTGTCACTCACTGTTCGTATTGATCTCACCACCTTAGGAAGTCTCCAGCTTGCCATGCCGGTGCTCCAGCTGCAAGCGGCCGAAGCGGCCGTGTCGGCCGGCGAGCAACGGGCCGCCCACGCCTTGGCCCAGCGCTCGGCCACCGAGCCGTTGAAGACCGCGTTGAAACCCACGGACGCTCGATGGATGGACGGGGACAATGGACCAACATATACCCGGCCTGGTAAACATACGAAAAACAATTGAAAATGGCAATTTAGTTACTTAGTTCGTTGATTTTCCCATTCAAAATGGTGATTTTCCATAGTTATGTAAACGTTTACCAGGGGGTATATCTATAGTTGATGGAGGCCTAGAAACCAACTTATGACTAGGGGGCACCAGCCTGTGGGTCTATCATGAATTTACGATTAATGGGAAGACAATGTGTTTCTTGAAGCGTTTTATAGTAGGACATTGCGTTTTGATGATGCGTTTTTGATGGTTTTGTCGGTGGAAAGAGCGGTTTTATTCTGGTTTATGGAGTTTATGGTGTTTTATGATTGGAAAAGCCTGGATTTAATGGAAAGGGGCGGAACCATGGAGGATTGCCCAATTTTTTAGGTTCAGCAACCTGAGGGACCTGTAAGTCTGTCATAGCCTGTCTTAGCGTTAGCCAATAAAATTCAGATTTCGTTCATTGCCACCAATTGGTATTTATGGCGTGCAATTGGAGTATGATAATATTGTAATATTGTAATTATCTCCAACGATCAGCTAGGAGATATCATCATTTATATAAATATTTCAAGTTATTTATAGATAGGATCCAGCCACTAAGCATGTTCCAATGCGCACATTCCATTGGCTTCATAGAGTCGCTGGAGACCAGCCCCCACCTTCCAGTTCAGCTCCGTGGGGACAGAGATTTTAGTATATGTTTGGTACTACTTAGTGGCTCATCCCACGAATCCTAAGTAGGTTATATCCCTGGTTATAAGTGGGATAAGTAGGGTTAATCCACTTATAACTGGGGTTATAACCTACTTGGTAAGTGGGATGAACCACCAAGTAATGATTGGGGTGCCCAACTATGACATATCTATATGATAAAATGAGATGTTGGTTTGCAGAGTGACAAATCAAAATCATACCGAATCATACCTACCCCTTTTCATAAGTCCAGTGAATCTCTTGTTTTTTTTTTTCACTTTGTCGTTTCAACATACGTTTGTAGCTTTCGCAATTTTGAATTGTGACGATTTCACAAGATTCTTGCCAAACTCGTTTGTAGGTATGTACATGTGTAGAACACATATGTTGTGTTTGAGGTATATGATATCCATGTAAGATATATCAATCTGCCGAATCTGCCGTTCCATCCTTTTTTGTTGCATTGTGTGGTGCCGTGAAACATCACATTTGCCGGGTCCGCCCAGGATCCAACTAAGTTGGAAAATCGTATTCCAAAGAAGGCCGCTTGGCAGACGTGGCAAACCCATGGAAACCCCATATTTTGATCCACTGACACGCCAATCCGGTAGCAATCGTGTGCCAATGGGTGCATGTTCACCGGCTTGCAATCTTGGTTCTTACCACTAAGAATCTAACAGCAATCATCCTAGTTTCGCAAAATTCATCAATGTATTACCCACTCATTCTTATGTGTTTCCCAATAACCGTGATTGAAACCATCAATGGGTTTCTTACCCAGTGCAGCTCATGATTACTGGACGGAACCGCTGGGCTTGGCATGATCAGATTCTGGAGACGCCCGAAAGTTTCTTGTTTTTAGCTTGGGAAGCACAACTTTCTGGTGAAGATGATGGATATGATTGATAAGTTGATAGAAAGAAAGATAGATGGATGGATAGATAAATAGATAAATAGATAAATAGATAAATAAATAGATAGATAGATAGATAAGAGATGTAAGATAGATAAGATAGATAAGATAGATAAGATAGATAATAAAGATGTTATAGATAAGATAAATAAGACAGATAAGATAGATAAGATAGATTAGATAGATTAGATAGATAGATAGATCAGATTAGATTAGATTAGATTAGATTAGATAGATAGATAGACAGATAGATAGATAGGATTAGATTAGATAGATAGATAGACAGGTAGATAGATAGATAGATAGATAGATAGACAGATAGGTAGATAGATAGATTAGAGTAGATTAGATTAGATTAGATTAGATAGATAGACAGGTAGATAGATAGATAGACAGGTAGGTAGATAGATAGATAGATAGATAGATAAATTGATTGATATAGATAGATATACAGATAGATAGATAGATAGATAGATATAGATAGATATAGATAGATAGTTAGATAGATAGATAAATAGATAGATAGATAGCATATTTTTGTATAATTTGTATAACCTATCATTATCATATAGTTCATAGAATCATAGAATCGATAATTTGCATGCAGTGGAGATTTCCGAAACCAATTCAATTCCAAGATTCCATGGCTCATTTTTGTCATTTCCAAGAACAAGTCTCACATCTGCTGAACACTTCAGCGCCCTAGGTGAAGCTGGAAGGCCCCTTTAAGCAAGATGAGGATGGGCAGCGCAGCTGGCCCTGCTGGCATCTGGCATTTCATGGGGTTTTCCATGGATTGCCCCATGGAAAATAACCATAACCAGCAAAGGATTAATTTGTTTGATGACCAAAGATTGACCATGATTTTCTCACAAATCATTTGAGTCATTTGCATTGACTTGTGAGATTGTGAGAAAATCCAAGCCTGGAAACCATGAACCGTGATGCGCTGTGATGCGCCGCTTGAACTGGCGATAACTTGTCATCTATGGCGCTAAATCGCCATGGCGATTTGATTTGGAAGCCGCCAGAATCCCATGCACATTCCACCTTGAGTGTAGCAATTCGTGGTCCACATTTGAAAGTTGCTACATTGACCAGAGTTCCACTCACGGTGTCCAGTTTGCAATTTTGTTGGGGCATTTGCCCTTTGGTTTTATAACCTGGCGCTGAGATTCTCACATCACATATCTGCATGATTTGCCTCTTGCAAGTAGATTGTTTTGCCCAAGGGTATTATGTGTTTCCTTGGTCATTCATGACCATTTCTTGATGTGGTTGCTTGGTATCATCCCCCTCACAATCGGAAGCAACTGGAACTTTCCAGAACTTCCCTCATGTTTCTGGCGCTGGATCCCAAATGATTTTTTCACCAGTTTTCCCAAGCACCCCCATCTACCCTCCGGCCATGTTGGATGGCACCGGAGGGTAATATTCATACTAATATATGTATACTAATGTAAATACCAATGGTTGATATTATATAATATTATGTCAACAAATATATATATATATATATAGTTACCTATATAGATAATATGATATCGTTATACCTATAGTAATCTAATATCATATAGTTTAATATTTAGCTAAGGGATTACCTATGGTTGATTCCCCTTGTAGCAACCCCCCTTAGTAGCGGATTGTCATGCTACTAATATCTCCCATGATATTCACATTATAAGTCCCATTATACATATATTAATTCCCATTAATTATGATCAACTTTGGAAATTCCAATGATATTCCCATGAGATGTAATTATCTCACTAATTGCATCAAAGTTGCAGGAGGAGGATTTGGAAACTTTGATCAGGGAGGTGGATCACTTTGACCCCAAAGCCTTGGTAAAGCCAGCAGGGGCGCCAGGGGCGCCTTGGCGTTGCCCAGGTGATGACAGTTCACAATTCAACCGTGTTCAACAACTCAAAAAACATGCATAATGGCATAGAATGATTCATATATCTATGTAGTCTATGCATGTATTTAGTTGGATCTAGATATATATATATATAGATACCTATTTCATCCGGTATCACATGTATGACGGCCGGTGAATGTTCTAGCTTGGTGGATGTTGATGGTTCGATAGGATGAGCGAAAAACAATGACTGAGTTCTGGCAGTGCTGTTTTTTTGGCCACGAGGCCAGGGTGCGTTGTAGTTGGTTAATGTTGGTTGGGGGCAGCTTTGGCCATTACTTACACTGTGGTAAACTAACATGGCTATAGAAACTCACCATTTTTAATAGGTAAACCATCTATAAATGGGCCATTTTCAATAGCTATGTTAAATCACCAGAGGGTACTTAGAATCATTACTTGGGCATTTTGGGATGTCCGGATCTTGATGGTCTCAAAAACCCGGCCAAGGACAAGGACAAGAAGGTTGATCCACGTTGCCCTGCCGGAACCCATGGGCTTTACGGGGTCCATTTTAGATATCTTGTTAATTAGGAGATTCAAGAGATTCAAGGAACCAAAACATCCTATGATTCCATCCATGTGGGACATCTCCTGTTTTTTTGGTGACATTTTTGCCGGATAGTGCCAACGATACTGGTGCATGTCTAAAACGATTTGTGATTATTGGTATGTAAAATCTACTTTGGCAGGGATGGTGACGGGTTGAAACCACCCACCAGTTTTGGTGCAAAGCAAAGCTTTCTGGGCCCCCATCGTCTTGAACAACGCGGGGTGGATGGATTTACAGCCTTTGTGAGCCCTGCCTGCTACTACCAGAGGTACATGGGAAATCCATTCAGAAGGTACTACATTTGGGTGCGTCTGAAAATCCCTGAAAATAGAGAACTGGCAGTTGTCATCCATTTCTGGGAAAGCCAGCTGGATTGGTAGTTCAGTAGGATATAATTGATACTTTGCTTCTGGATAAAATTGGATTTCTATATTTGCTGCAAATGGGGCCAAAAAAAACTAATGGAATCAACCAGCCAGTTGGAGTCTTGGATCCAGACTTTTTTTTTATGGATCCCAATTTGAACCACAGGTTCCAGTAGTCCTGATCGCCACACCTTGCAAGAAACTCGGTGGACCTGGACCTTGTGGTTACCAGCTGGTTCAACTGAACATCAAATGGAAGGGGTTACCCTCTGGTTATGACTAACAGTTTGCTATTGAAAATTGCCATTTATAGTTGATTTACCCATTGAAAATGGTGATTTTCCATAGTTATGTTAGTTTGCCAGAGGGTAATCAAGTGGCTTTCTATGGGGTAATTGGTGATAACTATGGATATCCATTGATTATTTTGTGAACATGAAAACCTTACCCATCAATGGATTATAGTGATAAAGACCATCAATCTGGGTAAATTAGATCACGACCTCACTGTTCTCCCGAACCCTGGAATCATGGTTAATAAGGGAAATCATCCCAAAATGGCCGCAAGATTCAGGTTAGTGAAATATTAGAATGAATTTGCCCAGAGTAATACATGTGCGTCCTGTACCAATGGTTGTGGCTCAATCTGGCTTCCTCAGCGATCATGAGTCAAAGCTAAGATGTTGATGGAAGTCGTTGGTTCTGGGGGAATATGTATGGATCAAATCGGACCAATATGCTAGCTTTATACTACGTTTTATATCGTTTTATTTTTTTGGGGGGATGGGGCATGGTGAAAGGCATTTTGGGTGTCTGAGAATGGGGCAGGTCACAGTTGGTTCCCATGCTGGGCTTTCCTGTACTGGTTCTCTAAAATCAGACCATTTGAGTCTTCATCACGACCTTCTGAGTTTTTTGAGACAATTTAAAACATCTTAATTAATGTGAAAACAATGCCATAAACCACCCATTTTCCTGGGAATGGTAACCATACGATTTATGAAAATGGTGTTTTTCCTGGGGGATGGTTTGTGACATTGTTTTACCCACATTAAACTATTTTCTAATCCTATTTTGGTTGGCTCAAATCTCCATTCCTGGTGGGCTAAAGGATGGTAACAATCCCACAATGTGCGTTTTTTTCAGGCCAGGTGGGTGTCTCATTGTAGCACCAAAAAGATCGAAAGATGCAAAATCCCACTTAAATTAATAACACGTTCATCATTTACGCTCTGGTAAACTAACATACCTATGGAAAACTACCATGCCTAGGTAATTTAGTATTTCTTTTTTTGTGAAAATCATCTATGAATGGTCCATTTCCGCTAGGCTAAATTACCAGAGGCTACTATAATATAAGTGGGTCTTACTACACATAGCTTTTCCCATGGATCCAGGAACAAATTGAGCTGCTGGAGTTGGGCATGGCGAGGGTCGTGGCTGAATTCCGTGCTCAAGCAGAAGAGGCCATGTCGCTATCCCATCAGATTTTCCCATAGGATTTCATCCATGATATACCCTCTGGTAAACTAACAGTTTGCTATTGAACATGGCCATTTATAGTGAATTTTCCCATTAAACATGGTGATTTTCCATACGTAGTTATGTTAGTGTACCAGAGGGTATATCCCTAGTGTGGAAGAACTCCTGCGCCAGTTGAAAACGGTGTTGTTTTATGCAATTGTTTGAGGAATAAAAACCATCCAAGGTGGTGCAGGATTTCGCAACCATCCACAGTGTGTCTAATATTTGGATGTTTTATGAATGGCGAATCCAAGACCAAAAAATCTATGACACAAATCCATTGATCTGGACAATATGATGAACAAATGACTCAAATATGATTTAAGGTTTCCTGGATTTGGGAACCATGATGATCCATGGAAGGAGGTTCCATTTCTTGGGATTTCACCATGAAATAAAGAAAACGTTGCTGGAAAATAAGGGCGTTCAACTGACAATTATGTCATTCATGGGGAAATCGGGTCAAGTTTGCTGATCGAGTTGTCTCCATTTGAGTGGTGTTCAAAACCCCTGTGATTAATGATTCTATGGAGTTATGCTACCCAATGCTGTACATTTGGGGATGACCTATAATAATATATATCATAAGTATATGGGAAATCCTTTGAACCAGCAAGCGTAAAGGGCCAACATTTCGGGGTTTGAACACTGCAACCCTTTGATCTGCCAGGTGCTGATGCAGCATTTAGATGGCCTGGAAGAAGTTCAACAATCCCATGAATTCGAGATGGCCAACCTGTTGGCCGAGCCTTAGGTGAAACAATTCTTGCGACGGCCTTGTTTTGGAGAATTGGACCCTGAGAAAGGATGGGTTTACTTGCAGAGCAGGTGGCACTTGGAATCATAGATGAATGGAGTGAATTACAAAACCATTTCAGTGAAAAAAGGATGAATGAGAGGATGCTTTTGCATTACCCTCTGGTAATTTAACGTAGCTATTGAAAATCACAATTTTTAATGGGAAAATCCACTATAAATCACCATTTTCAATAGCTATGTTAAATTACCAGAGGGTACATGATGTTCTGATACATTCTGATTGCATCCATTTTTGGGGGGCTTCGACCGGAGAATCACTTGGCGTTTCTCGGCCACCGAGGAAAACCTGCTCTTGCGCGAGAAAGTCGGCTTGAAATCCACTGAGAATGTCCAGCAGGTGATGTTCCTTGGCCATCGAAGAAATTGCCATTTGATACCAGTTGCAACCACGTTATATATATATATGTATGTATATATAGGCTTATCATGTTTGATTCACAAATGACTCAAATTACTATTTGGCTGTTCATTCGCCATGCAGCCACTGGCGAAGTACGCTGAGGTTTCAAAACATGGCGCCTCCTGAGCCCAAAAAGAAAGCCAAGAGAGGACGGAATGCGTTTCAGGACAGGGCTACAGGGCTTTGATGGGCATGACATCGCCATGACATCGCCGAACAAAATGGGAGTCTGTTAATGGGAAAATCATGACTGGCAATGGGAAAATCAGCTATATATTCATAGAGGCCCTGTAGATTTTCCCATATGTTTAACCTCCATTTGTATTAATATCCATTTTTCCCATGTAAAACCGCCATGAATCTATCCATTTATTATATTCCAGCAGGCCATGAGTAAAGGGAGTAGCTTCAAGTTTGATGGAATGGACTTATATAGATGATATGATGATTATAGATGGGCCATGGGATTCGCCAGTTGGTTATTGACTGGATTATAATCCATAGAAATCCACCATACCCATCCATATCCCAATTACAATCCATTCATTAGTTAGTTAACTAACTTCATGGCCCATGTAAGGATGATTTTGCTTTGAGCCTGTTTTTTTTTATTTGGACTTAACCTCCAGCAAGATTCCGAGACTGAGATGGAATGCATGGAAGCCAACAATTGCCAGTACCACTGCACGCCAATTTTCTCTTCTAACTTTGGTGTCAGGGAGACAAACCCAGTTGCGGGCATTTGGCATGCATACGTACAGTACAGTACCGTACAGTCCAGTGC
>Ga0126342_10017263_pt1 | contig 12498 bp, 11 predicted proteins | sample Cyp1metagenome_FD_92528 | JGI IMG/M metagenome (GOLD analysis project Ga0126342, IMG submission 92528) | Coral microbial communities from Lord Howe Island, Old Settlement Bay, Australia - Cyphastrea 1 metagenome | ecosystem: Host-associated > Invertebrates > Cnidaria > Coral ...
GGCATTTCCACAAACATGTCAGATTACCAGAGTCAGAGGACGACCTAAGAGATCCTAAGAGCATAAGTAAGTGCAATTTTGTACGCAGGAAGACCTACGTGTCCAGCTTCAGAAGATGGAAGCTGGCGCTTCCGACCATGAAACTGTGGCGGTTTCTTGGCTTTCAAAGTTCTTAGCGCTCCTCAGGGGTCTCATCGTAAAAGTTTTTCAAAAGACTCAGTAGGAAAGATTCGATGTGAAGGGTTTTCCGATGTTGGACATGCTGTATATGAACCGCGCTGGTGCCCTAGGCCCTGGAGTGACTATTTATTAATTTAATCCATATCAATTAATCATGTTTGTCCCCAGACTGACAAGCACCTTGCCTGTGGCTATGAAAAGGATTGAACAGGTATAACCGGTTGCTGTGTAAAATTTGGGGGAAGTTTTTGAAGGGCTCATGTTTGTAACCACACTTATCCCAAGATATCGCAACTTTTCAATGATTTCCTTTCCTGCAGGAAGACCTCCGGGCGCAATTGCGGAAGATGGAAGCTGGCGCTTCCGACAAAGACAGGGTCGAGGCACCAAAGGGCATCATGAAAAATCTTCCATCAATCGTGAAAAACCTTGTGTTGCGCAGACATGTCTGAGAAATACAAAAGGAACGGTGCTATTGTGAAGGCGTCCCATGATTTTTTTTTCAAAATATTTGTTCACGTTTCTTCCCACAATGTGCTATACCCGGTGCAAAGATGTTGAAGAGTGCTCTTTTGCTTATTACCGGGCTTTTCCTTCCTTTTTCTTGAATGCTGATTTGGCAGGGAACTACTGTTACAACAGAACCATTCCTGGATTGTTGAGAAATTTTTGAGATCTGGGGATGCTGAGAAGCCATGCGATGTGAACTTAGCTTCATCAATCCGGAAATGTCAACATGCAACAACATTCAGTTCAATAATTGTGCATGACCTATTTTATTGAGAGAATTTGAGAGGACATGTAGCGTCTGCTTTTTGCTGATCTAAAACAGAAAACGGGAGAGCTCCAATTTCAAGAGGTAATTATATCAATCATCATCGACCATCCACCAATGTAGATTCCATGGCATTTCCACAAACATGTCAGATTGCCAGAGTCAGAGGACGACCTAAGAGAGTACCTATAGGAGCATATGTAAGTGCAATTTTGTACGCAGGAAAACCTACGTGTCCAGCTTCAGAAGATGGAAGCTGGCGCTTCCGACCATGAAACCGTGGCGGTTTCTTGGCTTTCAAAGTGCTTGGGATTTTTTCAAGGGGCACTGCTCAGGGGTCTCACCGAAAAAGTTCTTCAAAAGACTCAGTAGGAAAGGTTCGGGGTGAAAGTTTTTTCGATGATGGACATACTGTAGATGAACCGCGCTGGTGCCCTAGACTGACTGTGAATTGATACCAGTTTGCCGCACAAGGCAGTGGCAGAAGTTGCAAAAATAGGACACGTATAGGAGGAGAGGTGAGTTGTTGTAGTGCATGGATGGCAGAGCGAACCCTGATGGACCCAAAGGTGGTTGAGGCTCTGGCTCTCTCTGTCTCTCTCTCTCTCTCTCTGTCTGTCTGTCTGTCTGTCTATCTACCTGTCTATCTATCTATGTATCTATCTATCTCTTTGTCTGTCTATCTATCTGACCATCTGTCTACTATCTATCTGTCTATCTATCTGTCTATCTGGCTGTGTATCTGCTATCTGTCTATCTGTCTATCTGTCTATCTGTCTATCTGTCTATCTCCCCATCTGTCCATCTATCCATGTATCCATCTTTGCATCTTTCCATCTTTCCATCTTTCCATCTTTCCATCCATCCATCCATCTATCGATCTTTCCATCTATCCATCTATCCATCTATCCTTCTATCCTTCTATCCTTCTATCCTTCTATCCTTCTATCCTTCTGTCCTTCTCTCCATCTGTCCATCTGTCCATCTATCCATCTATCCATCTATCTGTCTATCTGTCTACCTGTCTGTCCGTCTGTTCCTCTGTCCGTCTGTCCATCTCTCCATCTGTTCATCGGTCAATCTGTCCATTTGTCCATCTGTTCATCTGTCCATCTGTCCATCTATCCATCTATCCATCTATCCATCTATCCGTCTATCCGTCTATCCATCTATCCATCTATCCATCCATCCATTGATCGATCTATATATTTATCTATCTATCCATATCTACCTATCTACCTATCTACCTACCTACCTATCTATCTATCTATCTATCTAACCGAAGCTAATCTAATCTAATCTAATCTAATCTATGCTATGTATCTATCTATCTATCTATCTATCTATCTATCTATGTATGTATGTATGTATGTATGTATGTAGGTACGTACGTACGTACGTACGTACGTACGTACGTACGTATCTATGTATCTATGTATCTATGTATCTATCTATCGATCGATCGATCTATCTATCTATCTATCTATCTATGGATCTGTCTGTCTATCTATCTATCTATCCATCTATCTATCTATCCATCCATCTATCTATCCATCTATCTATCTATCTATCTGTCTATCAATCAACCAATCAATCAATCTATCAATCGGTCACTCGATCAATCAATCAACCAATCAATCTGTCTATCGATTGATCGATCGATCGATCTATCTATCTATTTATCTATCTATCTATCTATCTATCTAAGCTAATTTAATCTTATCTAATCTAACCTTATCTTATCTACTCATCTACCTATCTACGTATCTAGCTAGCTAGCTATCCATTTATCTACCTATTTATCTATCTACCTATCTATCAATCAATCAATCAATCAGTCAATCTTTCTTACCTATCTAACTATCTACATGTCTATCTATCTACCTGTCTATCTATCTAATCTTTCTAATCTATTTATCTAACCTATCTAACCGATCTAATCTATCTAACCTATCTAACCTATCTATCCAATCTATCTAACCTATCTATCGTCCTATCTATCGGAAGCAATTATGCAAGAGTTCCTTCAAAAGTGGAAGTTGACAGGGCCAAAACGTAGCAATTCTGCGAGACTTCCTCAAAAATGAAAGTTGACACCTCCAAAATCAAGAAATTCGGGCAGATTTCCTCCATATTTGAAGTTGGCACCATTGAAAACGAAGCAATTCAGCGAGACAAACGTCCCGCGCCTGCCATCGTTTTTGCAAGTGCTACGGCACCCTCACGTTTTGCTCACTTTTGGCAAGGTGCAAATCCATTGCGCCTGCAAAACCACATCCTAATTTCAGAAAGTGGTCCGGGATCGTCAGGTTTAACACTTTTGACTTGTGAATGTGCTTCGCGCCAAAACGGGGTATACTTTCTCCACATCTGAAATTTCAAAAGTGGTTTTTAGCATTTTGACTTCGACATGTGCTTGGCGCCACCAGAGCGTGCACTTTTTTGTCTGATCTCAACTTCCAAAAGCGCTCCGGAGCTGAGGTGTTCTGTACTGTTGACTCCAAAATGCACTTTGTGCCACAGCCGCGTGCAATTCTTGAACATGTCAACTTCCAAAAGTGCTCCGAGAATGGTGTGTTTTGTACCTTTCGAGTTGGAAATGTGCTTTCTGTCATTTCGCGCACCTTGATCTTCTTCTACTGACTCTTTCTCTTCTCACTCTTCTCTTCTCTTCTCTTCTCTGACTGGTCTCACCACTGTTGTGCTTCTGTCCATAAGTCGGAAGTTTGACTTCTATAAACTTCCTTCGACAATCAAAATCAAGTAATCACAATTATTCATGTTTGTCCCCCAAACTGACACCTTGCCTGTGGCTATGAAAAAAATACTGCAAATTGCTGTGTGAAATTTAAAAGAAGTTTCAGAAAAAAACATGTTTGTAACAATTTTTGTAAATGAACTTGTCCCAAGACATCGCAACTTTTCAATGGTTTCTTTTCCTGTAGGAAGACCTTCGGGCGCAATTGCGGAAGATGGAAGCAGATGCTTCCGACAAAGACGAGGTTGAGGCACCCAATGGCATCATGACATGTTTTCAATCATGAATCACGACCACGTGGCACAGACAAGTAAAGAAGGGTAAACATAGGAAAACGGATTCAGTTTGCGTGTCTTGTCTCATGCGTTTGCTTTAATACGATTTTTCCGTTTTTTTTTAGATGGTTTCATTTTTCTCAAAACGGGACTTGTGGTGAATGGTGACTTGCCAAACATGATTTCAAGACAACGATTCCTGATTTACTTCAAAATCAGACATAAAATGGCAGGGCTGCTGAGAATGTCGATGCCTCGAATGGCATGGTGAACTGTTTTTTTGAGGTGGTGCTGCTGCTGCTGATGATGATGATGATGACGACGATGATGACGATGGCGATGACGATGACAACAGTGGTGACGATGGTGATGGTGATGATGATGACGACGATGACGATGACGATGGTAATGGTTATGATGTTGATGATGACGAGAATGACGATGGTGATGGTGACGATGATGATGATGATGATCATCGTCACGTGGATTGAGGAATAACCGACTTTCAGGCAAATCAATATCAATACAACAACTATTTATCCGTATTTTTTTCCAGGAAAACCATCTGCCAAGAAAAAATGCGTTTTTCATTGCCTCGTTGTGAAGGAAGACCTACGGGCCCAGCTTCGGAAGATGGAAACCGGGGCTTCTGACCATGAAAACCTTGCTATGCCTTGGCTTAGGGTCACCGACCAAGGGTCGGCTGAATCCCCATGACAAACAAGACTTAAGACGTCAGCAAATTTTAGGATGGAAGGTTTGTAAAACAATCTCTTTTATGATTTGATGCGATTCGGATATGATTTGTTTTTGTATGTGTGGCCCAGTGGCCCGGTATTGCACTTATGGTTTGACTGGTTGTCGCATCCTACTTGGAATGCATGGGAATCCGCTGATTTTGTGGAGGAAGACCTTCGGGCGCAATTGCGGGAGATGGAAGCCGGTGCTTCTGAGAAAGACAAGGTTGAGGCACCCAATGGCATCCTGGGTTTCTCAAAGTGGGGGTATCCAAAAATGGATGGTTTGTACATGAAAAATCGTCTGAAAATGGATGATTTTGGGATACCCCCAATTTCAGGAAACCTCCATATGATATGTCTTTCAAGCAGCAACCTCAGCATGTACCAACAACATGTCCAAGAAAGACAGCGAAGATTGCGTGACTCCAAGTTTTGGTGTCTGATATTTTTTTAAACTTGGGTTTGTCTGAAAGTAGGGTATCCCCAACTTTGATGTTTAATCATCATTTTTCCCAATTTTTCGTCAAACGTGGCCATTTAGGAAGGTACAGCAGACTCCATTTTCAGACACATTCAAACCATACATATCATAGATTATTGGTTGGCTAAATCCCATGTAACCATCCATAAATTTCCCTATTTTGATGGGGAAACCCCATGACATATCCGATGAATTATCATGCTGGACCTGACAGCTGTTCGAGAGTTGTCAGGACGGCCTACGAACCCAGCTGCGAAAGATGGAAGCCGGCGCTTCAGACCGCGAAAACGTGGAGGTTTCTTGGCCTGAAAACCGGCGCTTGTGGTTTATTATTCATCATATTTAATAGTTTAACTATATAAGGCTATATTGTTATATGTGTTATATTGTGCTTATATTGGGGTTCCTGTAAATTTTCTCTTAAACCAATCCATTGAACCGGAAACAACCATGGATTTCCGTATGTTTTTTTAAAGCTTACCCCGGGGTAGTAGCCAGGTCATGCCATTCCCAAAGACGGATTCCCACCTTGATATCAGCTGCTGGCTGGTGGTTTTAGGTACGATTTGTTTTTTTTGTCATCGCTATTTCTGATGATTATTCCAGCATAAAATGAGTATACATATATATATGATATATATATATATATGATATATATATATATATATGATATATATATATATGATATATATATATGATATATATATATATATATGATATATATATAATATTATAAATCTTGGTATTCTTTTTGGGACTGAATACTGACACGATTTTCGGGCGGTGGTTATACCTCTAACATCCGATAACCGGCTCAGTCTTATTTCCCAAAAGTGAGCATCTCCAGTTGCCATAAGTTTACTATCACAAAGTATTGACCGATACGAACCATCCCGCTCCGTTGCTGGGTTGATTTTCACACTAGCAGCTAGTTGTTGTTCATACTGTTCATCAGTTGATTTGATTTGTATCGTCCCCAATTTTACCACAATGCCATGAATTGCGGGGATAGTTTCCGGAGATTTTCCGTAGATCTCTTTGCAGGTTTTTTCCCAAAAGATAGAACTGCGCGGTTTCCGAAAACCTGGGGATTTTCCGTAAACCTGGGGATAATCCATCTAAAGTAAATGGAAATATCCCCAGATCATCCAGTTTACTTTGTGATTTCCAATGGATTTTCCATGAAACCCAACCATTGGGATCCCCCATGATGGAAAGCCCCATTGGGATCTTCGAAGACCGCCCCTGAGGTGCAGCTGCGACATGTGCAGACTCGGAACGCCGAGCTGGAAAACGAGCTGCAGGCGTCGATGGGAGGATTTGGCCGGACGTTTACCCTCTGGTAAACTAACAAAAAGCTATTGAAAATGGCCATTTATAGTGGATTTTCCCATGAAAAATGGTGATTTTCCATAGCTATGTAACAAATTACCAGAGGGTAGCAGTGGTATAAAACTTGTACATAACGAATTGATGATGGATTGATCATGATAGATTGAGAATGGATTGATGGATTTTTTTCATGGAATTCATATTGGATATAGGATTGATGTTGGATTGTTCCATGGATTCATATTGGATTAGTAATAATTGATTAGAACATATTAGAACAACAATTCCTATTCCACCCCGTGCCTCCCGGGAGACTTTACCAATCCAGGTTTTAGTAATAGGATGTAATAGGTATGTAATATATATATACACTATAAATATCTATCCAGTGGTTAGGAGGGAGCTAAGGAGCTAGGGGTATTCATACTCCCAGTATATTCCCTATTCAGTGGGGAGCCAGTTGGAGCTACTTAGAGTTTACGGAATCGCTACGTCGATCTAGGATTGATTGGAACTAAGCAGCCAATATGGTATACCCTCTGGTAAACTAACGGTTGGCTAAAATTGCACATCGAAATCGTTGATTTAGCCATGAAAAGATGATGATTTTCCATAGTTATGTTATGTTAGTTTACGGTCTACAATAGGATTAATTACACGGCTATTATGGGGATATCATAAAGGTACATCATCCATATAACACGATATAATGGGAATATCATTGGGTTTATATAATGGAATTTAATATGATTTAATGTCATTGAATGGGATCCAATGGTATCTAACTATCGAGCACATATGGGAATACCATTGTGATAAAATGGGATATACTGGGATATAATATGTAGCAATGATGGTCACCCTCTGGTAATTCAACATGTGGCTGATTTAGATCGATGCACCTATAATTCATAGGGGATTTTCAATAGCTATGTTAAAGTACCAGGGGGTAACAAGTGTGGGGATATATTCATGGGGAATTTCATATTCGGGGATATTTCATAGGGACATAACCAACAGTTCTGGGGAAAGCAACTGGATTGCTACTGTTACTGTCCCAAGCAGCTAAGAAACATGATTTTTGCAGGGTGTCTAAGGTTGGCAAGTGTGTAATTGGCCTTGCTTTTTGTAGGTCATTATTGAATAGAAGTCATTCCTGCTGGGATGTACAATGAAATGGCGAGCTGGCCGAAGACTGGGGTATGATTGGACCACATGAGACATAGGAACTCACCAGCATGACTGCGGGTTACAAAAACAAGGGCGAAACAACACCAGAAAACTGAACCGTCCTGTGCTTTGGAATCCCAGGCTGTCTGCAATCTTCATCTCCGATTCTTGTGGTTGAGACATGTTAAAAACACCCCATTTCTGAGTTGGGGGTAGTTTAGAATTCTTGGGCGTGCCACATGATGGAATTTTCAGCCCTTTTTCAAACTATACCTGTTTGGTGGTTTGGAACATGGCTTTTATTTTTCCATATATTGGGAATAATAATCCCAACTGACTTTAACATTTTTCAGAGGGGTTGAAACCACCAACCAGATACCCTCGGAAATCAAACATCGGAAATCTCCAATTTTGTTCGATGATTTTCCCATGGTCTCAGACCTCCTTGGAGGATTTTCCAGTGCCCGGCAGGAGTTCCAGCAAGTCCAGTTGAGGAAAGCGAAGCTTAAGGCGACGCACGTCATGAATTTGCATCTGCGTCGCAAGAACATGATCATTCTTGGGTATTCTCCATAAAGTTAACGCAGTAAACCGCAAAAAGATAGTACAGCATATAATTAATCTTGATACCCTCTGGTAAACTAACATAACTATGGAAAGATCCACCATTTTTAATGGGAAAATCCACTATTTCTATGGCCATTTTCAATAGCTGTATATATGTTAGTTTACCAGAGGGTAGAAGGATTCTACTTGTCTATCTGTTCGATGATTGCTAGACCCGAAAGCTTTCCCGGTTCTGGGAAGGCGAACAATTCAGGCAATAAAACGGTTTTTTGCGGGGCAGAGCGATAAGTCCTGCGACCGGACCCAGGTGTTTTCAGCCCAACTGTCTATTTTATTGATTATCAGTATTGACATGGTTTTTAGTATCGTATCTATTGTTCTTATCCATTTTTTCATGATTTTTCTTCATTTTCTTCTTACCCTTGGCATGATGTTTGCTGAGAAAATCGCAGTAGCTGTAGCTCTCAGAGTTTGAAGGATTGACCGATGGTCATCGCCATGGCTGGCATCCCCCAGAAGCGAAACAAAGCGCGTTAGAAACTGGATTATAAACCAATTATATCACCCAATTACACTAACTACATATATGGGGGTTTACTAAAATGGGGGCACCCCAATAGCTGGGTGGCCTTTTTTTGGATTTATGAAAGTGGATGATTTGGGGGTACCCCTATTTTGGGAAATCCCCATATATATAGAATTATATTATAATTACACATATATATATATATATAATTACATAAATTCCATTTACAAACTGGGCCCAGCTAACTCCATGGCCCATCGCCATTTTTCCAGGACGTGGATGTGGCGGTACAAACCGACTTTGCTGAGCCTGAGAAGCCTGAGAAGGGCGTCCGTAGCGCGCGGACGAAGAAGAAGAGTGTCTTCTTCAACACTGTCCCTTGGATTAATGGTGATTTAATGGGATTATAATGATGTGTATATACATATATATATATATATATATATATATTATAAGAGTGATTATATGTTGATATGACATATATTTAGAATGTTAAATTGTGATTTAGCGGGATTTCATGAGAATCGATGGTGATTTCATGAGCGATTTAATATGAAAAATGATGGGATTTGAATGGAAAATCCATATATTTGGAAGTTTCCTGACGTTGGATGATTTGAGTGTCAGTGTCAATGGATGTTGTTCTTGTTTCTTCAAAACGTTGGATTTTTGGTTTAGCAATGGATGATGTGACGAAAAAATGGGCATGAATGTGAATTCTCTTGGATAGAAACAGCTACACAAATGACGATAAATGGACATAAATTGATATAAATGGAGTAAGAAGGTATGTCACTAGACCCTGCCTGCTGGGGTGCAGCCATGTCTTCGCAATAAATAGGCAAAACTCAAGATTTGATCAGTTTGCAGATCTGTGATGTTCAGGGCCAGCGTTGCAAATCCCATTAAACTCATATTTGCAATTTAGGACGATACTGTAGCAACCAACACCATGACCAATGCCCCCAATAGACCACGACTTGGACTTTGGACTGTTCAGGAGGCCAATGAAAGCTTGTCAGATGGGGGCGTTCATGTTGAACAATGTTCGGTTGCCCCACAATTGCAGAATTATTCTTGAGAGCCATCCAGAATGCAATGTCGCATCCTGGAAACTGACGAGTGGGGCTAGCCATCGAGAAATCCCTTTCTCGCTGACGGTCGAAGCGTCGGAAATGGCATCAGACCCTGCCATTTCCGTTGAACGATGAGTTGCGACATGTTGCATTGCCGCATCCCCAACTCTCGGAAGATCTGGGTTGAAAGAAATGGCACCCTGAAATTCACCGGATTATCATTTTTCTCTATTAAACATTACTGGTTGGTGGTTTCAAACATTTTTTATTTTCCATAATATATGGGATAATCCTTCCCATTGACTAATATTTTACAGAGGGGTTGAAACCACCAACCAGACTAGTAAACCACAATAAACTGGCTATTGAGGAGATATACCCCATTCAGAAATAGGTATATAGTGGGTATAACGGGGTATACACCCAAGAGATGGTCTGAAAATGGGGCAGACATTTTTGGGCGTGGTGTTTTTGAGGCCCACATCTGCAAGATTGACTTTAAACAATTGAAATCCTGAACTAATCATTTTGAATCTCAATCACTTATTTTTGAGGCCCAAGACATGATGAGTTCAGGATTGAGATGGATTGACTCACATTGCCACTGGTGAACTCAGACTTGCAGCAACATTTTGTTTCTTTTGGTTACACATTTCCAAATCGCAACCCGCAGAGTGTTTCTTTTAGTGATGGGTCCATACCTATGCGACCCAACAGGCTCGGGGGATGAATCTCAGAATGTGGACTGCCAGTTTCAAGTTTGTCTACAACCCATCCAACTACACTGCATGAATGTTGATTTAACCAAGAAATATATACAAATATGATTTAATCATATACACATCACCGTGGTCTAGTGAGGCTTAATGAGATATGGGGATTATCTGGATAGATTTTAGTGACCTCACTGTGGAAGTCACTGGAAATGATTTCCACATTGCCGAGCATTTCAGCTAGGTGAATGATAAACACATATCCAGACATATTGATAATTACATATTGATATATCACCAATCTGATAATATAGGAATAATATCACTATCATATGCGTGATATATCATGAAATATCTACAACACATGTTGGCCTATTTATAAACTAACATACCTGACATACCTAGGGCACTAGTTTGGTGTGAGGTGCCGTTGTCGACTGGATTTGTTGGGGTTCCATGTGAGGGGGGCTGTGATCGGAGTGGATCACACAGAGCTTGGGATTTTCAACTTGATTCCATCATGTCTTCCAAGCATATACAATCATACATATATATATATATATATTATATGATATGTTTATATGATATATGTATATATATGATATGATATATATATATAAATATGATATATATATATATATATGTATATATGTGATATAATTATATGTGATATAATTATATGTGATATAATTATATGTGATATAATTATATGTGATATAATTATATGTGATATAATTATATGTATATATATATATATATGAATGATATATATATATATATATATGTATATGACATAAATGAATTGGATAACTACCTGACGCCCAGGCGCCTGGGGGCTCCGAGTCGTGCTTTGGCGCTCAAGTTCCATGATTTTTGATCCCATCCCCCTCTAGCAATTTGTTACAGTTTGCTATTGAAAATGACCATAGAAATAGTGAAATTTCCCATTAAACATGGTGATTTATAGTGGATTTACCCATTGAACATGGTGATTTATAGTGGATTTACCCATTGAACATGGTGATTTATAGTGGATTTTTCCTATTAAACATGCTGATTTTCCATAGTTTTCTGTATGTTTACCAGAGGGTAATCCCAATTATGTGGATTTTTTTCTACTAAACCCATGGTTTCGTTTCGGGGGTGTTTAATATTAGGGGGAAGTGATGATTCCAGGTGTTGAAATCGCGGAGATGATGACATTCCCATACAATACCCATGACTATTGTTCGATTTCCTTATCCACCGTTTTTTGACTGGTAATTGTTCATATCCTCATTTTGCTCGATGTTTGCACATATGATACGTGTCGATCCACGACTACTTAATCATTGATGATTCGTCAACAGTAGATCTACCGTGAACATCCACGAAAAATTGGTCCGGTCATAAGTCTGATCTACCCTCTGCCTATTCAACCTAGCCATGGAACATCACCATTATAGATAGGATAATAGGTAAATCATCATAACTATGTTAAATAACCAAAGGGTATCCCAATTTGTCCATTATTCTATACTATTCCCATTATTCATCGAGAGTTAACCAATTTAACCAGGATTTACAAATTTTGAACCATTATGTCAATTATGTCCCATCAATCCAAACTCTGATCTATCCCAAAACATGGTGTTTTTCTTGGCACTTTGAGGTCGATCCCCGGTGCGGTGGAGCATGCCGTGTCCCAGACGCGAAGGTGGGGTGGGCATCACCTCAGGTAGTTTTTATTATTAGGGGGGTATTTATTTTTAGGGAACCAAAGTCGAATTCATGCTATTCATTATCAAAGGAAGTTTAAGGGGAGAAACTTCCGTGTTACGGACTTTTAGAATGTCAGGGAAAGAGTTAGTCAAAGAAAGAGTTAGCAAAGAAAGAGTTCGTCAGGGAAAGAGTTAGTCAAAGAAA
>Ga0126342_10017264_pt1 | contig 12498 bp, 8 predicted proteins | sample Cyp1metagenome_FD_92528 | JGI IMG/M metagenome (GOLD analysis project Ga0126342, IMG submission 92528) | Coral microbial communities from Lord Howe Island, Old Settlement Bay, Australia - Cyphastrea 1 metagenome | ecosystem: Host-associated > Invertebrates > Cnidaria > Coral ...
GAAGATGTGAAGATGAGCAGATGTGAAGATGAGCAGATGTGAAGATGAGTAGATGTGAAGATGAGAAGGTGAGATACAGACCCCCACTATTGGAAGAACCCTGCGCTCAGACGCTCTCGGGAATGAATTGAATCATATTGGAAAAACAAAAACTAATGTAGTTTTATATGGGCAGCTGGTTGGTTAATGGTGGTTAATAGTGGTTAATGGTGGTTGATAGTGGTTAATAATGGTTGTATAATTATGGCTGGTGGGTGGTTGGGCCCTACCCATCTGAAAAATGATGGACTTCGTCAGTTGGGATGATGACATTCCCAATATATGGAAAAATAAAATTCATGTTCCAAACCACCAACCGGGCGATAATAATTTAATGGGCAACCATGAACATGATTTATTAGTTATATGGGCTAAATTCAACATGTTCATGGTAGTTAAACAAATGATGATTATAGCAAGCATTTTTGCCCATTCAATCTTCAACCATTATCCCGCTCAATCAATAGTTCATGGATTAATGGACAATTGCTTGGATGCAACTAAAGATATGGATATGTGGATAGTGAGCCAGTATCCATCACTATGTTTTCTAATTCAATCTGGGCAAATTATATTACCCGATTACCCTCTGTTATTTAACATTGCCATGGAAAATTGCCCATTTATAGATGTTTTTTTTAATGATTTACCTATTAAAAATGATCCTCCATATTTACGTTAAATAACCAAAGGGTCATTCACCATAGATGCCTAATACATCAAAAATCCATCTAGTTGATATGCCAATAAATATTTGGTGGCTCATCCCACTTAGCAAGTAGGTTATAACATGTTATAACCCCAGTTGCAAGTGGGATAAGAAGCGTTAATCCACCTATAACTTGGGTTACAAACTAGTTACTAAGTGGGATGAACAACGAAAAACCATTCTATTCCCATTCTATTATTGTTGGTTATATTCCCATTCTATTCCCATGATATTCCAATAAAACCATCTACTCTCCAGTAAACTAACAGTTCCACCCTGGTTGGAAGATGAGTTCCTCTCTTAAAAATTGGTGATTTTCAGGGTCGAACTCTTAATTTACCAGAGGGTTTCCATGATATATACACGTATGGCCCACCAGTTCTCAGTCAGTTATAACTTCTAACCCCATTTATGGAAGAGGAACCGCATTTATAACGAGTTATAACGAGTTATAACTAGTAAAGGGCCATAGTTGTGTAGTGCCTTCATGGCCCAATCCCCGCCTGTGGCCACATCGACGACGTCGACGTTCTCCTGGGAGAGCCGGAGCCACTTTGGGGCCACTTGGGCGGTCAGCGGGCTGCGAACGTTTTGGGTCAACGAAGGACCGTTGTGATCACCGCTTGCAACTGGTTATATAAGTTATACAGTGAAATTCATGGGGTAAAAACCACTTTTTTGGGGGTGACTTATAGAGTATTTATCTATATTGGTTATATAGCACTGGTTTTTTTCATGGAATTTCCATAGATGGGGTGACTTGCTGACCTCTAATTGGTATAACTCGGGCCATAACTGTGGGTCAACGAAATTGGGTTGGTCAGCTTGATACGTGATTTACTGGTTGGTGGTATAAATACCACTGGGAAAAATATGAAAGTTAGTTGGGATGATGACATTCCCAATACATGGAAAAATAAAAAATATGTGAAACCACCGACCAGCATTTGTAAAGTTGGAATACTTTCTGGTATTTTATCAACTTGGAAACTGGAAAATCGTCATGATCATAGGTAAATTATCGAATTAAATGGGCCATCTATACCATAGCAAACTGTTAAATTGCCAGAGGGCCTTTTTTTATATTTTGTAGCCGCACTATAATTATAAATGATTGTTCTATCAAAAAATTGGCCTAAATTACCAAAACATATGCCATCAAGCGATGGAAAACCCCCCACTGTTGAAAATGCAACCATCTTAACTGTTAATATTCAAAATTACAGCTGGTCTGAAGTCGTGCTTAAAAAATGCGCAGTTCTTTGTGCCGGGGACGAACTGCGCCCATTCTTTAACGTGAACTTTGTATATATATATATTGACTGCCTAGTTGACACTCTCTCTGTTTAGTGCTCAGATAGAATCCACAATATATTAGATAGACATATGCTTACTATTCTTAGACACAACACTCTCTCTGTTTAATTATTTAGTGCTTAGATAAAAAAAAATGATAGACTCCACATGTTTATTCTTTGACACTCCCCGAATCTCTCACGGCTGCACGTGTCACATAGAAGGTGAGACCCCGCAGGGAACTAACTCATTTAGTTGGTTTATAACTCCAAAACCTATGGCTTATGTTACCTATATAAACCAACGTAAACTAAACAAAAAAACGATGTTTATAGTGGAATATATACAATGTGGGGCCCATGATAGCTAAGTTGGTGAACATAACGTCCATAACTATGGCTTATGATACACATACCCTCTGGTGAACTAACATAGCAATGGAAAATCACCATTTTTCATGGGAAAATCCACTATAAATGGCCATTTTCCATTGCTATGTTAGTTCACCAGAGGGTAACTACAGTTCATGGGGCCCACATAAACCAATGTATAACTGGGGAGCCCACAGAGCTGAGCCATGTCATCCCAATTGGAGGTTTGTCAAAGCGGTTTCAACCACGTTTTCGTCAAAGCAAAAAACGTGGGATCTATAAACCGACAACCATAACCCGTGGGTTTATAACAAATATAACTATGGTTTATTAGATATGCTGCATATATATTAAATGTAAATATATATATATATATTATATTATGTATATATTATGTATATATCTTGCTTAATTATTGGCTAATTCACTAACTGGGTAATTAACCCGAATCCTAGCCAGCATTCCAGTAACGTCACATTGAGGTCATATAATTTGAGTCCGTGTCTTTGTGGGAGTGCGCTTTTTGCTGAGTTTTATGTATTAAGTAATGTAGAACATGAGTCACTTTGAACATTTGTTTTTGTCTGTCTTAGTTTTGAGGCTTCGCAGTTGTAGAGCTATATATAGGTATGTATTGCGGAAGAACCTTTGGCTTCAAATCCTGTCTATACGGTGCATATCCAAGTCTGGACATCAGGCAACAATAAACTACAAGGACCTGAAAGCAAACCCGTCAAACAGCTGGGACAAATCAGTTTGATAGAAATATGCTGCAATACAACCGTTTTTTTGCCATGAACTTTTATATTGAGTCAATGAATATCAAAGAGACATGGAAATCAAGTTTGTCTGGTTGCGCCATGCTCAAATGATAAGGTGGTGTTTGTTTCTATGCCGCATGTCTTTATAGCAAACATGAACAAGAAGAACCAAAACTTTTGATTGACAGGATATTCTGAATCTTCCTGACAGAGTTCCCTGCATTCATAAAGACATGTGGAGCATGTTGTAAGGATAAGCATGCTGTTCTCTTGAATAAACCGGACCTGTGTTTGAAAACATGGTATCAGCTCAGATTTGAAGGGCAGCATGCTTCTCATTAGTTATCATTTGAAAGAATGTGGCATTCCTCAAGGAAGTTGCGACAAACCTCCATGTAACATTCTCCTACAGAGAGGGCAACATTCCTCTGATAAAGTGTAGCATTACTGTGAAGCAGCACCCTGAGATGTGCACAGCATTCCTTTCGAAAGAGTGCATCATGTCCTCCATATATATTGGAACAAATATGGTATTTCTTCTATAGAGGTAGTAGTCTTGTCAGAGAAGGGTAGCATCTCTCTAAGATAGAATTTGAACAACACATTACTGTTTCAAACGTGTGGCATTCCTTTAATTAAGAAAGTATCTGATGACTTCATGAAATGTATTATTAAGTTAAACAATGGTGTTATGCAATCTTCCTTTGAAAAAACAACATTCATTTGGAACAAATATATCATTTTAAGCTAACAAAATTTACCATATGATATTATATTGAAATATGTCACTGTTTATACATATATACTATACACAGTATTCCTTTCAAAAGTGTGTGGCATTCCTTTGAGGAAGTAGCCTTCATGACTCACAGCAGTCCTTGTGAAAGAGTATGGCCTTGTTTAAGTTCATGTACTTACTAGAGGGAACCCTTTCATATGTATATATATATATGTATAGCAATCCCTTTGAAAAAGGGTGATGTTTCTGTAAGAAAGTGCAGTGTCACTCCATTGTTTTTTCATTTAAACAAGCATCATGTTCCTTGCAGAAACCCGAGCATTAGTTTGAAAGGGCATTATTCAATAAGCAGTTGCACTTTAAGATACCATGGTATTCCTTGAGGACAGTGCGGCATGCCTTTATGCAGGTTTCCTTGCAACAGAAGGCCATAGTTTATTTATCATTTGTCAATTACACCCCCATATCTTTATTTTTTTGAAAACCCATAAAGCCCACTATAACTGCTGGCTGAATAGATCCCACACTCTATTCCATCAAACTGTCGTTTGAAAAAAAACAACACATCAATGTCATATTCACATAACATGCTAGTAATCATCCGCCACACACACAAAAAAAACAGAACACAACCGGTGACGTATCGCCCTCTCCCACACATTGGCTCATGGTAGGCCTGCAGCCCATTGATCTCAGTTTTCTCTTCCTTCTCAGGTTTTGCGAAACCTCAGCGACTGCATTTTCCACATTTTGGGGGAGACCCATCTGGATGCTGTGAGACCAAATGACATGACATGTGAATCATGTGTAATTTACCTTTGATACACATGTTGCTATGTTACTATCAGGTATTTGTATCTTATATAGTTCAATGAATTGTCGCTGATACTAGATAGTATACCATACAAGTCTCTCTGCTTTTCCACAAAGGACAATATTCAAGCTGAGCAACTGATCTGGGTGTCAACGAGATTGAACGAAGCAACAATAAAAAGCTCGCGCAAAGTACTTCCCATGTTGGTTTACCAAACGGTTAGCTGGTTTGTGTTAAGCTTCCTTAGTAAAATGATGAGCTAAATGCGACCCCTATATGTTACCCGCACTGATCGTGCTAGTCAAATCACCTGGCACACAAGTAACTTAGCCACATGATTAGGATTGCTATAGTAAGTGTTCCTTAAAAAAACAAAACATGGTTCATGCTAGTTGGTTGGCTGGCTATTTAATGGCCATTCAAATCGATAAACCCAACAGCTAACAGCAGTGAACAAAAAAGCAACGCGTTGCGCGATTCGGAACAACCACCTTGTGGATCCTTGTGGGATATAACTACTGACTGATATATAACTTATATAACCTTAAGTAGAAATGACGGATTTCTTTCGATAATTTAATTTTTGGGGTTTGTCTGAAAAGTAGGCACCCTCAATCTCAAAATCCGATGTGTGTTTTTTCATACTCTCTATTAAAATATAGCCATTTGGGGTTGGACATGCTTATACACCATTTTCAGAGATCCTCAAACGCAACCAAAAAGCATGACGGCTAGTTACGGCTAGTTTCCCAAGAGAAAAAAAAGCAGGTGAATATCGTGGACATGTTGCAGAAAACGAAAACCTGGGACCTATGCCTGAACTGTTCCCGCAATATGGCGGCATGGAATCAATGGATCCTTGACTTGTCACTCGTCACCAACAAGAACAGGTCTGTGATTTCAAATGACAACAACACACATTTACCTGCCACTATTTGCCACTAGTATGTTTCTTGTTTCAAACACATGCCAACAACGGTTCATCTCTCGCTGTTGAAACAGTTGCCAACTGTGATTCATAAAGTAACCCCCAAAAACATAGGCAACAGGATGGGGCCCCATAGTTATAATGCGGCTTATAAACCATTGTAAACCATTGTAAACCCCAATAACTAGTTCGTGAAATATCTACAATGTGAGGCCCCCCAGTTATAAGTTGGTTTATAAACCCCATTAACTATAGTTATAAGTACCATAAACCATAGATACTGGAGTTATAAACCAACTTAGCTATCTCGGGGGCCTCACATACCATAAACCATATTCAGCCGCTTATACTGGATGGTCCATGCCCGTGTGGGCCAAGTCACCGATGGTGCGACGTAAGTAGTTTGCCCCGTGAGCAAAAGTGCAACTCTCCGCACTTTCCGGGCCTAGGCCCAGCCCGGTCACCCACGAAGGACAGTGGGAAACCAGGGAAGAAAATACCTTTGGTGATGAGAAACCATTGCATTTTACCATAGGGAAATGGTAACTCAACCAAGAAACAAAATTGAGATTTCAACCAGGATATACAGTGAAGATGATTCATGATATAGTTAATTCATGCCAACTCCGTGAACATAGCTACAAAAAAAACGTTTGTGTTGATGAATGGGCAGGGCAATATAACCAACTAGTAAGATAGATATTTATAAACCAACACTCCATCATGTTTGGGGGCACCACCTTGTACCATTGCAATCCATTGCATACCTCCAACCTATGGTTGGTCATATCTCAGTATGATTCATAGTTTTCATCATATCCCATGTGCCAGCAAAATTATTGGTGCATGTTGGTGTTTTATGTCCCTATGAAACATGGTGCATGTCTATGGTCATCCATAGCATGTTTATTGTTTCAATAATTATAATATATATATATATATATATTATATTATATTATATTATAAAAATATGTATATATATATATACCCCAATGGGTTTATGAACCCCCCGCGTAAGCTAATCAAGTACGGGGTTCGTTTGAAAAAACACAACCTTCACGGCAAATAAAAGCGGCAAAGTGGACGAAGTTGGGTTTTCTGCAGAGATGCGGGATATGTGTTCCACCCATTTTTACATGCTTACCCTCCGGCGATCAAATGTGGCAATTTGAAATCCATCACTTATAAGTTGCTTTCCCATCAACATCTCCATATTTATATCGGATTCTCCAATTGCCACGTTTGATTGCCAGATGGTAATATTTCCTTCGGCGAAACATGTTCCGCGGCATTGAATTTAGCAAACCAATTTATCTCTTCCCTATTTTGGCATTCACTCCAGAAGACATCGTTTTTGGTGATAACATGTTTCTACATGTCTGATGACCAAATCCACGGTCTTGTGCATGACACTTTGGCACCTATAGTAGTGGTTTTCACAACAAGGTAGACATTTATCGACAGAGTCAGACACATTTCCATGGCTACATGGTGATTCGCAGTCGCAACACCGCTGCGAAGTTGGATCTTTATTCCGGTGATTTCCGGTGCACCATCAGAAAACTTGAATTTTAGATTACTACAGGATGGGGCCCCCAGTCGATAGCGTGAACCGTTGGTTTTATAAGTGGCTTAACTATGGTTTATGGTAGATATAACTATAGTTAATGGGGATTATTTCAGGGTTTATAAACCAACTTATAACTGTGGGGCCCCATCCTGTACCAATGAGTCTTTTTTTGAAAACAAGTTGCAGAAAACCTTCTGACAAGTCAGCAGATTCCATCCAGCAGATTCCATCCCTTTGGTTTCCGAACAGTCACCTTGCACCCACCTGAAACAGCTGGATCCAACTGCTCAGATTGATGTTGATGTTGATGTATATCAAAAAAATGGTTAAAAAACTAATAAAACATTTCATTTTTTCACCCAAAAAAATCGATGGTGTAGACTTTTCCCAAATGGGTGCGGTTATGGCCCGAAATGCCAGTTATAAGTACTCATAACCCCAATTATGGAATGTATTAATCCAATAGAAATAACCAGTTATAACCACTTATCATTGGTATTTCCTGCCATAACTGTGGTTTACGACATTGGTTTACCCACAGTATTCACGCTTTGATGAACGAAACTGAGCAGCGTTCAAGACCACTGTCGTCCATGATCAGTTGATGTTCTCAGGTTACGGATTTCCCTTGGCCCGTATCCCATATGCTCCATCATGGTGCTGGAATATTTCGCAACATTTGCCCTTGTCCAAAATCACCCAGTCATGTACGTAAATATACCATGCACCATGGTTCGCATATGGGTATGGTGACAATCCCCTGTCCTGGATAGTAAAAGACACCAAAAAAATACCCGAGTTTTGGGGTCATGAAACATTTTGCCAAAATCCTGTTCGCATCCACCATGATGTTCGATGATTTTCCGCATAGATTTTGCCATGGTGATGAAGTTGTTTTGTATCAAAAAATCTGATGTGAAATGCTGGTAAAGCAACAGGATCCACCGTCTTTTTTTCTGCCATTTTTGTTGGGTGGTGTAGAGTATGAACCATGAAAACATGGGCGATTTGTTGTTGCTTTGTGAACATTAGCTTGATTTCGTTTCTATCAACAAGGTCAGATATGAAGCTGTATTTAGCTAGCATGATCATCCGACATCTCCAAGTAGATACACAACTATACAGTATATTCATCATCACTTGTTACGTTCCCTGGTAATCTTAACCTGGACTTGAAAGTTCCACGATGAATATCACCAAATTTCCAAAAAAAACATGGGATTTCACGTTTTTTTTGGCAACATTGTGAAAGCACTGCGGTACCAAGCTGAGTCGAATGAATTGTTAATGATCATCGTGTTGAAGATATCCAGTAGGCATTGCAGTAAATCTTCTCCGGCATAAATGATCATCTCGGCCACAATGCCGTCTACATCGGCACACCGTCCAAATTTCATTGATGAGACCACCCTCTTGTCACTTGCCCTTGCCGCCACCCTTCACCGCGATCAGCTTGCCCGTCAGCCACTCGTCGATCCAACGGCAGTTGCCGTGCGCCTCCTTCACAGCCTCCACGGCCAGTCGATTCACGATCAGACCCTCGGGTGGCTGTTCGCCACTCATGACGACCCCCGCCCAGTTTCCCGAGTACGCCGAGATCTCAATCCGGGACCGATTATCCTCAGCCGCAGCCTCGGTCGGTCTCGGGCGCAGGAAGAGCCCCGGCATAAGATCGAAAAGGTGGGGTATATATATACATATATATACATGATTATACATGCATATCCTAAAGATCTGCAAGGTAGGTCTGAAGATTCATTCCACAGATATTTGCCCTAGGCCGCCCCTAGGCCGCCCGCCACAAACATCGTTTCTCTATAGGGATATCTTCTGTTTGGGAACATGTCATTCTCCGTGTTGATGGGAGAACAGGATAGATCCACATGCGAACGAAATCTCGAGATTCCACATATGGAGGTTTCCTGAAGGGGTAGCCTATTTCAATCATCCATTTTAGATTCATTTTAGTGGACTTTTCCATTACAAACCATTTATTCTTGGTAAATTATAATATTTCACTAACCTGCATAGTTCGGCCACACGCTTCCGTTCGGTCATGCCAGCCCCCCGCAGCTGCCAAGGGTGGACATGTTCAGGGTCCTGAATGAAAGAAATTAAATAAATAAAAAAAACGCACCACAGACCTGCAAAGAAGTGAGATGGGCCCCAACCAAGCGCAGCAACAAAAGAGTGAAGAAGGGAATCACGAATAGGAAACCAAACAAGTCTGATTGATGCCAACATACCACAGTGTAAGTCCATCTCATCTTTGTCGGGTCTGCTTTATCTGCTTGCGTCGGATATGGTATCGACGCATCCTAGCCGCCTGGGTATCTCCAGGTGGTAGGGTAACGTGGGAAAGAACACACGGTTCTTGTCTAGGCACTGTTGGCCAAGTGTCAAAACTACGGCTGCCGTTCTGCTGCTTGAAATATTCCGTTAGCATTCGGATTGTCTGCGCTTGGTATTCCATCATTGGTCGATAGGGAATGCCTTGTTTCGTCGCATTTCCTCCCATCTGGCGTATGGCTGTCACTTTCTGAGGTCGCATGGTAGGCAAGACATCAACCTGTAGTAAATACTGGAGATGTTCAATGCTGTCTCGAAAGGAATTGGTTGCCAAGGTGAAGCTAAAACTTCTGTTATCAAAGGTGATATCATCCTCAACCCATCTGTAGCAAGCTTGCTGACCCCTCTCTGCCGTGTTGATAGGAATCGTGTGTTGGGTGGTTACCATGAAATTACATGCGAGTTCAAGCCATGTGATCCCAACCGCTGGTTTTCTTCTGTCAGGCTGACGGGGCCATTGCAACGTCTGTAACCATCTCAAAAGCAAGTCACTGTAAAGGCTGCCCCATCTAGAAACGTGAACAAGCTCAAAAAGGTTAGCAGGAATTGTGTACATGACAGGGTTGGAAACATGGTAGTCGATAAATTGTTGCTCCTTAGTATCAGCCACAACGTGTGTTACTGCCTCTGAATCCAATCGTTTGCGCAACTCCGCTAGCTCATACCGCATCTGATAGTGCTGGGTAAGGATAGACTTACTATGTGAGCATTCTTGAGAGAGTTTTGTCAAGGCCTGCGTGACCGGTTTTGCCAAGTATTTCTGCGTGAGATTTGCAGCGCAGTCAGCAACTCTGTTTCCCACCTTCTCGAAGGCATCAGCATCTTGTGGAGAGATGGATTGATGAGCCCGAACCTTTCGAACAGGGATATCACGTCTCTTCTCCCAGTGAAGCACATGCAAACGTTTCAAAAGGTCATAGTTTTTCTTCTTATGCAACTTCCAAGAGTGTGGTGTGTTCTCCACTGCTGCGTGGGCTGAAATCACATACTGAGAGTCAGTGACAACTGGTATTTCGAGTTCAAGCTCATGCGCTATGACAGCCGCCATGAGCTCAGCACGCGCTATGTTCTGCTTACCCGTGACATGTGAAGCTGCAAGCGTGTCGAAACAATTATGCAAGAGCCATGGTGCATCCTCCAATTTGTCAACCGGTAAGTCGTGTAGCTGATGATGCGTACAGACAATGGCATAGGATGCCCAGCAGTGTGTTCGATCTTGTGGCAAGTGGCATGATCCATCTGTGAAAAAACAAACTGGCTTATAGGTCAAAGGTGTACAGTCAGGTTCAGGAAACGTTTCAAACACTGCGGCGTAGGCTTCAACCTCTGGGTCTTTATAAAGCACTGGCAGCACAGTATGGATCATGTCGTGTTGTTCCAGAAAATCACAAACTTCAGGATAACTGCTTCTAACTGCTGCAGTTGCAGGGCAGGACAAAACTCGATGTTCAACCGAGTCATGTGCATCACAATACTGGCATTTCTCGGACTGCAGTTCGTCAAAGTGGGCTTTTTGCTGGTTAGTCATGTAACCTATGCAGATATCTAATCCAACCGAACGTTGCTTGTTGTGGTGTAGCCGGCTGAAAATGCTGCATGTGGCTTGCCGATCAATTGGCGGCAGGTTGCGCAGATGCTTACGATTGGCAATTGACATGGAAACGTGGGTCATCCATGCAGCTTCGGATGAATCGAGCAGTTCATCTTGGTTGCTGTGGACAATGTGCAGATGATGAAACTGTTGGCATTCAATAGCCCCGGTCATTGTCAATTTCCATCCCAGTTTCGCCAAGTAGGCACCAAGTGCCATAGCTGGGCCAACAATTTGGCTGTATCTGACTCGATTGGTACTGGCCATGCGGTAAAACAAACGTCTGGAATCTGCATCTGCTTCGCCCAGAAACGTCCTGGCTTCCTTTAGAGCAAGTTGAATAACACACAGTTCTGGGTCCATCAAATTATTGTTTAAGCACATGCATGCAACATACGGCTGGACATTGTGATGGTCTCCTACCAGGGCCTCTGCGATTTTGGATCGCAGTTGTGCAAAATAGGTTTCTCTGACCAGGTACATATGTGTGCCGGCCGTACATAGCCTTTGTGATACCTGCGGACATTGCAATGTATGCTTTGGTGGCAATGCTAAGGTCAGCTTTTTTCAGACGAGTCATACGGGCTATGGCTTGTCTGTGTCTTTCTTTTTGTGTACCCCTATAGGGAGAAAGGCGGTAATGCATGATGTATCCTAAGTCTCTTGCATGTGTGACCAATCTCAACTGCACTGCGGGGTCCAGGCATTGGTCTTTGGCAGCTTTCAATGCGTCACGGTGGTCAGAGTGCGTTCCCCAGGCCCAAGTTTTTCCCCAATCGATACCCAGTGAGAGTGAACGAGTTATCTGCACAATTTTCTGAATGGTTGGGCGGTGGTGAGAAGTGTTGCTGGTACTATAACTCCAATTGTCAGCGAATGCATGGATCTTCTGAGTCAATGGCTCTAGAAGGGAAACCATAAAGGCATTTATTCCTAACATGGCCACGACACTCATTGCGTCACCTTCTGGCACGCCGGTTGTTGCCGGGGGGATCTCGTGGAGTTGCTGATCAATGTGCCAGTACCTGATTACTTAGCTTTTTTTAAAGCCTCGTAAACAATGCTTTTAAAGCTCCAAGAGACGCGGTGAACGTGGGGGGTACGAGTGGCTAACGGACGTGGTGACGAACGTAAGGCGAACGAGTGAACGGACGAGTGCACGTGTGAGCGAACGAGTGAACGGACGTGTGCGTACAAGTGGACGGACATGTGCGCGTACGTGCGTGCGTTTGCACGTTCACTGGCCGCGTGCGCGCGCACGTACGAAAATAAGGTCGACTGGAGTCGACCTTATTTCTGTACGTGCAAAGCGCTACAATACTAAATCAATA
>Ga0126342_10017265_pt1 | contig 12496 bp, 11 predicted proteins | sample Cyp1metagenome_FD_92528 | JGI IMG/M metagenome (GOLD analysis project Ga0126342, IMG submission 92528) | Coral microbial communities from Lord Howe Island, Old Settlement Bay, Australia - Cyphastrea 1 metagenome | ecosystem: Host-associated > Invertebrates > Cnidaria > Coral ...
CCAAGAAATCATCTGAATCCTTCCCATCCTTCCCATCCTTCCCATCCTTCCCATCCTTCCCATCCTTCCCATCCTTCCCATCCTTCCCATCCTTCCCATCCTTCCCATCCTTCCCATCCTTCCACCATTTCCCACCTCATAGCTACGTTCCAGGAGCTGTTTGCTGGCAGGCGCCAACAGCCAGGCTTCACCTGTCGTAGCTCTCTATCGTGGAAGCTTCGTTGTTGTCAGAAAATACGCAATTTGTATTATATATATATGGGTGTATATATAATATGTTTTTTTTTTTTTGGCTGCTGAGATCTTTCTCGTGCCGGCTCCATGCACACACCTGTCAGAGTTAAACAGGTTGATAATCCGGCATCATGGTTCCATCAACGGTCATGGAACTGTGCCAGATGAATTCCCTATATATATATGGGTGTATATATAATATGTATATATATATATTTATATTATATTATATATGGGCGTTTAAGATGAAATTTAAGGATCTAACATTATTTACTGTAACTACAAGTGAAATTTATAGTCGATGTTTGATAGCTAGGTTGGGAACTTTCCTGGATAAATACAACCATCAAGAATGGTGATATCAATATTCACCATTAAGAACCATCATGATGTTTAAATGACCAATACATTAACCATTCTGTAAGAACCATTCATGATGTTCCAAATGAGCAATAGCTTGATAGCCGATGGAGACGTGTCTCACGTCAAGAAAATGTCAGCAGGCTCCGAAAAAGGAGGGTACCCCATTCCACTGATATTTTTCATGTTCAGTGATTTTCTGGTTGGTGGTTTCAACCTACCCCTCTGAAAAATATGAGTTCGTCAGTTGGGATGATGACATTCCCAATATATGGAAAGTCATATCCATTCATGTTCCAAACCACCAACCAGATCATGATGTTCCAAATGAGCGCTTGATAGCCATAGCTTCGTGCATTTTCCCCAGATAACCAGGTAGCCGATGGAGATGTGACTTCACGGTCAAGAAAAAAAACCAAGCGTTGTCCGAAAAAGGAGGGCTACCCCATTCCACTGAATTTCTTCATCAGCGATTTTCCGTAACTGAGGAGTTTGTTGCCCAGTTTTCCCACATATGGGTATGGGTCAAAATTAGGTACCCCAATAATTAGATGGTTAATACTAAACTAGACATTTCCATCTGTGGTCCCCTAATTAGGTCTTCCATTTTGACCCACATCCATCTCACGATGTCCTGATCTCACCATAGATGACCTCCGCTCCAACAGCTCCGGACCTTCGGGGACGTTGAAGAACTCATTGTCAAAGGAGTGAATGTCCTGCGGGAGATCCGATGATGACAGACATGGCGTAGAAACGATGGACCATTCGAATGGTGTCTGTTGAAGCAGCCCAAAAAAAAACTGGTTGGTGGTTGACCTACCCCTCTGAAAAATGATGGACTTCGTCAGTTGGGATGATTATTCCCAATCTATGGAAAAATAATCCAAATGTTCCAAACCACCAACCAGAAAAGTATACATATTGCAATTGGGACTTGTCCAACTGGATATTCCAAAAAATGAAGGAAAAGTCCAATATATGCCAATATATTGCTGTTATTATCAGATATTATTATTGTCATCAACTATTATTACTGTTGCTGTTGTTATTTTTGTGTAATGTGTATACTATATCATAGACTATATCTATATCTGTTGGTTTCGTGCTGCCAACAAAAAAAACGCTGGCGCTGCTGCCTGACCAACAGCTGTCACCGGGGGTTGCCAAACAGCATGGAAGCATCGGCACGACTTGCCTCTGCACGTTGGTTCCTGAATATGGTGTGATAATCCTCACCATAGTTACAGTATAAACTAGCCTGGCTTCATTTGAATCTTTGGCGTTCTATTCATTTTAAGTATTCCACGAAGACAATCAACATATTCCCGAACATGAGTTGATAATTTGGGCGTGTTAAAGTCCAATTTCTGCGGGGAAAACAAAAACTAGAAAATTCTAGTAGGTGAAATCCCATATATGATATGTTTCCCATGTTTCTTGGATAAACTCAGCAATCCTTTCCCAAAGATACCCGTTCTTTTCTGCCAGCTCCTTGCAGAAGCCACCATGCACAGTGTATGTCCAGCCAGGAGCCCAGTTGTCCTCAGCAGAAGCATGCGACTAGTCCTGAAAAGGTTCATCCTAATAATGGAAAATAGCGGTTAATAGTGCTTAATAGTGCTTAATAGTGCTTAATAGTGATTAATAGTGATTGATAGTGATTAATAGTGATAACCTGGTTGTTAATAGGGATTAATAGTGCTTAATAGTGATTCACAATGGTTGATTTTTCATCACTATTAACCACTATTAAAGATGATGGTAATCAGGGACATCATGATGACTAGAATGGTGGAAATCATCGGAATAAATCCCAATTTCATGTGGTATACCCAATGCCAATTCCCAATATCGCGAAATATTCTTGGGTATATCATGGTATATTGGCATAATGTGGGTAAAAGAATACTAAACCATCCCCCAGGAAAATCACCATTTTTATATATAGGTGCTATGGTTACCATTCCCAGGAAAATGGGTGGTAAAAATGACATTGTTTTACCAACATGTTCATGGATATCAAAGGGACATAGTTTTTTAACACTTGCTAATGGGATAATGATCTTTGATAGTGGTCCATTACTACAAATCACCATTTTTATAGCTAGGATTTGTTTCACCATTCCCAAATGGGTACCCTCTGGTAAACTAACATAGCTATGGAAGCCATGGCCCATTGAAATCGTGAATTTTCCCATGAAAAATGCTGGATCTTTCCATTTCGTGATGTAAGTTCGTTTACCATTTCGGGTAGTTTATGACATTGTTTTACCTAGAAAAAATGGCATAAACAGACCCAGCATGTGGGTCGTAATGGAATCATTCGATGGGATGCTGTGGGCTGTGCCGCTGTCCGAAACATGAATGAAACGGGTCATTTCTCCACTAGTCCCAGTTGGAGAAACTCACCATGATTGTTCAGATATATTTGATAAGTATATTATATTATGTAATTACATATTATGTATTATATTATGTTAAGTTATATATATATATATCATTGTACATCATATATATATATAATTGTGTATATATATATACACGAGTATATATGTCAACCACTTGGAAATTGAGATAGTCATGATATGTCATGATGATGAACCAGTGCATGGTTTTTTGTGGGGTCCCGAGCCATCACGAGGGCCACTTGTCAAGCCATGAAAGTTACCCTCTGGTTATTAACCATAGCCATGGAAGCCATGGCCCTAATCGAAATCGATGGTAAAAACCGAACTTAAAAATGTAGTTTTGGCTTCCATGGCTTCCATGTAACAGTCATAACCAGATGAAACAATATCCCCCGTCCGATGAAATACTCCAAAAGTTGATAGTGGCTTTTCTAGGATGGCTTTTCTAGGTACAACATCTCAGAAACCGTTGTTTTTGTGTGCCACCAGGATGGTCTTCAACTTTTCTCTACCGGGCAAAAACATGGCAGCTCTGTCACATCACCTGTCCGTTTACCCAAAAGGCTTATGACTCATAATCCGAAAAATGAAAAGGCAGAACTCCCACCAACAAAAGGCGATTTTTTTGATCAGCGAATGTGAGTGAAAAACCACGGTTTTGTTGTATTCCCATATGCTCCATGTATATTTACCTACATTTGGGCCATTTGTGGGGTAAATGTAGGTAAATATTCCATACATGGAGCATATGGGATTGGCAAGCATCTCCGGTTCGGGTGTACAAATCAATGTCGAAGCGTTCGATCGGCGCTTTCACGTAACCTGAAAAACAAGCTGCAAATGCTGTGGATGGTGAAAAAAACTTTGAAACGGAAATGACCTGTATTCCCTTGAGATTTTGGCAAAACTTCATGTCAACCCCGGATTACAGAATAGATCAAAATAGTTGATTCAGAAGGGGAGTATTCATGGCAATTTTACATGGTATCTGTGGGTTTACCACCGATCAACCATTCCCAACAAGAGTGCCAGAAACCATCGGTGCCCGCCGCAATGCCGCACCTTGGTGCTCATCAAAAAATGCTGAGCCACAATGTGTTTCACATATGGATCTAGCCATACTTCGATATATATTTTTTGATACCCTCTGGTCAGATCATCTGAGAATATCAAACGGTCTGGCAATGGACAATCCGCTGGAATTTTGGGAGTTTTTGTTGGCTGAAGAAACATCAATAAATCGGACATTCTCCAGCAAAGCATGTTTGATTACTCTAGAGGGTAAGCAGCAAAAAGCTGCAAACATGACGAACATTCGGTGGATTTAGCCATATTTCATTGGGAAAATGATGATCAATGGATGGAATGGGGGTACTAATATATACGTAGGAATCGTAGGGAGTGGAAATGGGATACCCCAAAAAAAATAGTGCGGAGATCATGGATATGACTGTACTGCAATGGGATATATTCTGTATACATTAATTCACCAAACTGAAAAGTTCGGTAAATAGTGCTTACCACTACTTGCCATAATCTATGGTGACTTCGCAGTGAGGTCTTCATAATTCATCCATGTATGTCTAATGTCGTAGGGTTGGAGTTCAGGGTTTAAGTTTACACCGCATGTTTAACAGAACAAACAAACAATATGTTGCCCTCGGAAAAATTGAATTGAGCAAGCTCAAGGTGCGCATATTCCAATCCTGGTCTGGTCAATCACCACTGTGTTGGTCCAATCCCCATGTTCGACCCCTTTTCTGGGCTATGTCGTCATGTTTCTTGCTTCAATCAACCCCTCCTCGGACAAAAGCACCTTTCTTCTCCAAAAAAAGAAAGTTTCAATCACAAAATCTGTGGTGAAAAAGCAACATAAACACCACATATTTAAGTTCCAGTGCCAAGTATATGGTGAACACCATATTTTGGGTGAATCATGGTATTTTTTTCAGTATTTCATCATGACCAAAATCTGGTATTCACCATTATATCAACCATTGGCCAGTTACAAACCATTTACTTACCATTTACTTACCATTTACTTCCCATAAACCATAGTTATCAAACAATTAACCATATATTAATATGTATATCAAACATCTGGTTGCGCCAAGTCACCAGTAGTTTTGCAGATGATCCTGCGCCGCCGCCGGCAACGACACGCCCACCCCGAAGACGCAGATGCGGCGACCCTCGGGGGTGTTGGGCCCAGCCATCAAACCAAAGGCCTCATCCTTGGACTTCTGGTCTCCTGCGAGAAAAAAACCCTGGAAAACTGATATCCTCTGGTAATGACTAACATAGCGAACTGGAAAATCACCATGTTTAATCGGAAAATCAACTATTTCTATGGCCATCTATAAATGGATGATTGGATGATATCCTCTGGTAAACATACAATTTTAGCTAGTGAAGCCACGGCCCAGTCGAAATAGTTGATTTGCCATTAAAAATTGTGAAATTCCATACTTAAACATGGGGATGATGGACAATGATGGATGGTGAATTATAGAGGATATAATGAGGATATAATGAAAAAAATCCTGTGGATGGAAGAAATCCTGCACCAGTTGGGAACTATGAAAGGTACCTATGAAACACTGCAAATAATGGGATTAGAATGGGAAAAAACCATCCATCTACCAACTGGTGCAGGAGTTCTTCACCGTATGATGGGAATAGATGGGATAGAATGGTTATGGATATGAGGATATCATGAGGATATCATGAAATACTGATGATATAATGGAATTTCATAGTTTTATAATGGGAGATTCACATCTGCCATCTCGGGGAGTGCAACTACTTTGGGACAATGGGTAAATATTTTTATCAAGCCCTATTAATGTGAGGCCCCCGTTCGATAGCGTTCAGTTGGGGTTCACATAACTCCAACAACTATGGTTTATGGTATCTATAACTATAGTTACTGGGGCGAATCTACCAACAAACATATCTTGGGGGCCTCACATTGTATTAATGTGGCCATGACCATCGGGGATTTTTTTATGGGACCCATGGGTTCTTCATGGTTTTCAGTGGCTGGTTCACTCAACGGGATTCCCAACCAAACCTGGGGCCTTGAGTCGGATGGGCTTAACTGACAGATTCGCCAGAGCACGGGGAGTAGCACAAAAACAATGGGTCAACCAAGAAGATAAGGTGTTCACCGCTTGAACTAATCAGTGTAACATAGTGTAACTAACCAAAAGCCAAGCCGTAAACTGCGTGTTCGCACACAAAAATCGGATCAAACCTGAGGATAAATCGGCAAAATCCAGGGCCAGATGGAGATGATACCAAGAAAAGTTCTTCAAGCAACCAGTTGAGAGACAAACAATGGGGGCTCCTCGTCCGATCCATTAAAAACCCATTGATGCTTTCACCAGGCTACCCATGGTCGTGTCCGCCCAATGTTTGTTGGTTTGTGTATGACCCCCCATGAACTACATGTATCTATATGTATCGTACACATGAATTTAAACCCGTTCGTGACATTGGAGTTCTTAAACTTCCAACTTAGTTGACGTAAATCAAGTATAATTATAAATCACCCTCTTTCTTAGATAAATCCCTATTTTTGCTCGTTAAATCCTGATTTATAGCTGGGGCTCGCCCGCCCCTTCACCAGCGCCTTCCGTCATGGCAATCTGAAACTGCGCCGGTGCTGTGAGCACCCAGCCTTGAAGCACCTTTTTGGTGATTTCATCGAGGCTTCGGAGAAAAACAGCAAAATCCACCAAGAACATGGGCATGAACCACCATACACGTAAAAAAAGATCTGTCATGGGATAGGAATCATGAAATTCAACAGAGGAATCATGATTTTTTAGTTCACCACTAGGATCTGAAGCCGCAACCATGGGAATATCAGTTTCTTCGTTTTTGCCATGGAATAAATGATAGATAGGGGCCCGGCCCTGATGTCTGCATCATAGGATGGAATAGGGTACCATGGGTACCGTATTTTCAAACCCAAATGGATAAATGCTACACTAGGTTATTTAAACTTAGACCTAGAAAAGCAATACCACTAAACAAACATAGAGGGTAGCCTTACCATACACGTGGGCTAAGTTTATTTAACCTAGAGTACCCTCTGGTAAACATACAAAAAGCTATTGAAGCCATGGCCAAATGGCCATTGGATTTACATGGATTTACTGGATTTGTCCATGAAAAATGCTGATGTTCCATGGTGATTTTTTAGCCCGTTTGCCAGAGGCTACTTCTCAATACTCAATGGAAAAAATACGAAAAAAAACATTCTTTGGGAGCCACCTATGATCGTTTTCAGGGGGATATTTACGACGGAGATAAAAATGTGGAGTATTCGGGCCTGGCCATAGATTCTTCAAAGGGTACAATTCTGGCTGAGAAGAATGACATTTTGGGTATACATAGAAACTATGATGTATGAATTTTGGGTATATGTATAATATGACTATGATGAAAATAGAAAATAAAAAATCAGACTTACCCTCCGGTCATCAAACGTGACAACGGCAAATCGCTTAATTAGAAATGTAGGCTTTAATGGGAAGATCACATTACTTGGTTTGACTGAGAGAAAGACCTGAAATCAAATTGCTTTGTTTCTCTGAAATAGTTGGTTTTCCCAGCTACAAATGGTGATTTTCCATAGTTTTTTGTATCTTTACCCTCTGGTAAACTAACAGTTTGCTATTGAAAATGGCCATAGACATACTGGATTTACCCATTAATCGCATGGTGATTTTCTATGGCTATGTAAACGTTTACCAGAGGGTACCCCGAAATCCAAAAAAATCAATCACGAGGTTCCCTGAATAAAATGGCACTTGGAGGACCTAAATCCCCCATTACCAGACACTTGGCCGCCCAACTGGCGCTTCAGAATTTCCGAAAACGTTATAATGTGACAAAGAATGACAAAGCTGCTAGTTCACACAAGGTGGTGCCCCCACAGGTTATAAGTTGGTTTAGAACCACCATTACCCTCTGGTAATTTAACATAACGATGGAAAATCATCATTTAGGGTGAATTTTCCCATGAAAAATGGTGGATCTTTCCAGTTCGTTATGTTAGCCCGTGTACCAGAGGGTAACATCCCTTCACTAGTTCCATATATCATCAACCCATTCGGGAAAATTTTCCGTGGCACCTCCTGGCATTTTTAATTTTGGCCCAAGCCACAAGGTCATCTTCCGAGTCCGGTCGATACGCATAGCTAATTCGATCATGACCTCAGAGGAAAGCCGAACAAAAAATCCCAATAGATCAATGGCCATTTTATAGGAACCGATAAATTGAAAGTACCTACTATTATTTTAGGTCTATGTAAGGCCTATGTAAGGGAATATCCCCACAACATATGGCCTTATATGGTACAGTACCTCCATTTTAGGATCCTGAAATTCCCATTGAATAGATTCCATTGGTGTCCAGAAAATGGAGGGACCTAATGGCTGGATGGTTGATTTCGATGACTGGGGGTACACCCATTTTGCTGGAAACCAGCCATTTTGTTCAATACAACCTTCTTCCGGTAAAAAACATGTGGAAAAACCAACGAACATACATGTTTATACAAATATCGAGTCACTTGCCGATCATCATATCATCCCAATTGTACTGCGTCTTCAAAACACAAAAAAAACAATTGGGGATGGGTCAAAACCCTATCCCCCTAGTGAACATCAAAATAGCTGGTAAATGGATGTTCATCCCACTAAAAATGGTATCTATAGGTATTGACCCATAGCCAATTCTTGAAAAAAACAAACGAAACAAACGCGAAAAAAATCCATGTTCACCGAGCGGCGGAAGACCACCAAACGCCCAGCTTCAGCGCTCAAGGTGATCTGATCGCCATCCTGCCATGGTAAATTCCCACCCGGATTTTGGAGCCATTCCCACCCGGGGCCCATGGGGAAATCGTCATGGATATTCCCTTACATAGACCTTATATAGGCCTTATATATGGTAGGTACCTCCAATTTAGGTACCTGAAATGGCCATTGATTTAATGGGTAAATATGTGCATGTCAATCATCTATTTCTATGTGCCAGCCAGTTTCCATAGCTATGTTAAGCAACCAGCCAGTTAATCATATGGTATCATATGGACTATTGCGCTAGAGTAAACTAACATAGCTATGGGAAATGGCCCAACTATAGGTGATTTGCCTATTACAATAGTGATTTGCATAGCTTTTTGCGTGTTGACCAGAGGGTCATGGATAGAATATGATCGAATGGGATTTCATGGGGAATATCTGATTGGGATTGGGATTCACCATCCAAGTTGGTATATTTTTGGAGGACGACTAAGCCAACTCTACGGGTAGAATATGGGATATAATTAGTGGGATATAACCAACAGAGATATCATATGCACGTGCCCAAAAATAGTGGATGTCACCATGAAAAATTGTGTATTTTTGTTGCGATTTCACACACTATATGGCGGGTGTTTCCACGGAAAACACAGCCATTTACTAGGGAATGTCAATTCTAAACAAAAGGGGATTTATATAAGTGGTTTAACCAACTATGTTAGGATATAATAATGGGATATACAAAGAGATATATACAGTGTAAATATATATATATACAAACGTAGATATAATTGGGGGTTAACCAACTACAATGGGGATATCATAGGGATATCGCCAACCATATGATCTATGGCTTTCTTCAAGAATGAGGAATTCTCCATGGATTGCATCCACAATAACGAAGGCACATCTTAGCCTGGTAGCAAGTAGTTCACAAGCCAACAAGAAAATGTTGCCAGAAAGGTTGCCATTTTTTCTGTGTCCACAGGACTGTCCACATGATGTCATTGACCCTGAAAAAAAAATGGCGATTCTGAGATTCTTTGTTAATTGATCATGTTGATCATGTTGATCTGCGCAAAAATAAACCATGGTCGCTCCTTGGGATACAAGGAAAGCTCTCCGCCGCTTCCATCAACCATCAGAAACCTCGGCGGTTTTTCCAACTTTTGGGGAAAGAATCGCCTCGCTTAGTAAGGGAGGTACAGAAAAATCAGAAAAGCACTGGAATTTAGAAGCGGTCCGGAGAAGCCCCATTTTTTTTCAGTGCCTGGACATGGCCAAATGTTGTAAATCTGCTACTCTTGTGGTGAATGTCCAGCCACGTCTTGGAAAAATCTACTAGCGAGGAAAAATATGTGTGTTGGATCACCACTGGTATGACCAAAAAAATGAAGCCCCCAAACTCGTGACATCTCGATTCTCGATGAGGTAACTTTCAGAACTCCTTCGGGAAATTGGATGGGTTTCAGTCTCTTCTTTCAAACCATTAACATGCCTGCTAAGATAGATAGATATGATGTGTATATATATATATACATATATATATATATGTAATAAGTTTAAGTATAAACATTATCAACATTCCTCTCCTACATCCCTGGCTCCCTGGCCCTCAACTACCTGCTCACCCTCTGTGAGTTCCCAGCAGCACCAGGAAGTTCCCAGCACCAGCGGGGTGTGTCCCCAGCAGTTTTCAATGCTGAAAATGGGGGGTTCACCCCCCTGACTTGCCATATTAAGGTGAAATCAAAAAATGGACTCATCCAGCTCTAGAGGGATCAATTTGAGCCATTCAAAATCTCGCAAAATTCAAAAAAAGATGCAAAAACGTCAGGAATATCTCAAGTACCTAACTTAGAGGTGCTCCTTCATGATCTAAGGCAGGGAATATCCCCACAGGATGCGAATACGGCATGTTTTTGATGTAGAGTAATTGCCTCCTTTCAAATGGCTCGTGAAAATCCCAAATTGGCCGGTTGAGAACGGGACTTCCCTACTGGATTATGATAAAACCAAATCGAATTAATATGCATTAGAATCCCGAAACTAATCATACTAATCATCAACCAACCCGGCTATCGTCTGGGGTTTAGCTATAGGTTTTGCTATGCTTAGCTGCTATGCAGTCCGCCATTGGAGTCAACTGGGTCAACCAGGCTTCATGGTAGGCATAACTGTAGTTCGATTGGATTATCAACAAACACAGTTTTAGCCCATAGCAGTTCCGACTGGCTTATGGCCTCATTGTAATCCCATTTATAACTGTGAAGGGCCATAACTGATGTAATAGAACTGATGTACTATATATATATATACATATGCATATACATTTACCCATAGCAATAGAACTGAACCAACTGATCCCAAATAAATCTGTCAAAGGCCCTCTTTATGCACCATAAAATCAGGGGTACCAATTAAGTATCATATGACATCACTATTTGGAAGGTACCTTCCTAATTAATAAACCATGGTCTATTAATCCAGGGTTGACATTAAAGGCCATAACTGAATCGTCCAGAATTATCCATTAGTATCCATTAGTATCCCATTATCCTATTAATTAATATCCCATTACTATTGCTAAATGGACCATTAACATCCCATTTTAAATGTACTATCCAAAAAAACAATTCTAGTATCCCTATAATATATATAATTATATATAATTACGTATGTATATATCCCATTGATAGTCCCGTTCATATCTGCAAATATTATCTGGTTGGTGGTTTCAACCACTCTGAAAAACAATAGTCAGTTGGGATTTCCCAGTATATGGAAAAATAAAAATGTTCCAAACCATCAACCAGATATTTGTTTTAGCTGCAATAGTCCCTAATAGTCCCATTAATATCAAAAAATACTCCATTTTCGACCATGGTGTTACTATTGTTATCATGTGGTTAAAACAATTTCATAAACCATCCCCCAGTCATCACCCTAGATAGGTGGTATGGTTACCATTCCCATATCCTTGGGTAGTTGACTAATGGGTTAACTGGTTATGACCAATATGACCAATATATTAGTGAAATGTTATCATGTGGTTAAAACAATGCCATAAACCATACCCTAGATAACATTTCACCCAGTCATGGGTAGTTGATGGCATTGAAACTTAACCACATTAGTCCCATATCCTTGGAACGTCCAAGGCGCATGCAGAGTTTCCTCCTTCGCAGATAGTCGACGTGTTCGTCCACCAAGCCCTTGGCAATGTCTTCGTCTGTCACCGCTTCGGCGGGACCCACCTGCTGGCAACTGAAACATGACCATTTTCTGGAAAACATGAGATAAATATTTGGGAAGATGTTGGAAACACATGGGATTCATATGGGATTTTTATATCCGGGAAACAACTCTAGATGCTTGATTATTGGGTTTATGGTTTACTTCAGGGATGACTATAGATAATCAATGATAATCATCTATACAGTTTTAAACTAATAGTTCGGATATGTTGACCATCACCTGAGATGCATAAATCCTACATAGACACATGTACACTTAAAGTTGACTCTATATATAATATGTATAATATGTTGCTATACCCCTGTAATGCTTATAACTAAACTTTAAAGCGTGGCAAACCTGCAGGCCAAAGGGGGCGGCCACGCCTGCGGCAGAAATTCAGAAATTGCGGGTCAAAATAGCGGGCCTCCCTC
>Ga0126342_10017266_pt1 | contig 12495 bp, 15 predicted proteins | sample Cyp1metagenome_FD_92528 | JGI IMG/M metagenome (GOLD analysis project Ga0126342, IMG submission 92528) | Coral microbial communities from Lord Howe Island, Old Settlement Bay, Australia - Cyphastrea 1 metagenome | ecosystem: Host-associated > Invertebrates > Cnidaria > Coral ...
AGGTAGGTAGGTAGATAGTCAGAGAAAGAGAGAGAAAGAGTGAGAGAGATCAAGCACCTTTCAATCCATCAGTGGCTTCGCTCTGCCATCCCTGATTCACAACAACCAACCTCACCTATAGGTTTCCTATTTTTGAAACTTCCGCCACCGCCTTGTGCGGTACTACTGGTATATATATATACATACATACATAATATATGTGTGTGTGTATGTATGTATGTATGTATGTATGGATGTATGTATGGATGTATGCAATGGTAATGTAATGTAATGTAATGTAATGTAAGGTAAGGTAAGGTAAGGTAAGGTATGTATGTATGGTATGGTATGGTATGGTATGGTATGTATGGTAATGTAATGTAATGTAATGTAATGTAATGTAATGTAATGTAATGTATGGTATGGCATGGCATGGCATGGTATGGTATGTATGTATGTATGTACATATATATTTTATATACACATTGAGGTTGACTGATATATGGATCAATGCATGGGTGAATGTGGCAATGGCTAAGCCAAATTGGAGCATCAGATGCCAGGTGTATCCCTATTGTACCATTCGATCCACTCCAGAGAAGCCTGTGCCGGTGGCTGAGTTTGCAACTGCCCTCGGCCCATTGGCTTGTTGACGACTTGGTGTGTGGTCCCAAAGATGGAACAAGTAACAGGATGTAAAAAGTAGGGAAAATTCGTTTGATTTTAGTTGTTTAAAACATGCTTAAAACATCAGCTGAGGCACTGCCTGACATGGGCGAAGAATCTCTTCGATCTGTGCTTCGGTCCTGAAGATGAGTCCAACCTTCTGCCCGGCCACCTGGTGGGCTGATGGTGAGATGGTGATTGATGGTGGATTTGTGATGACTGGACTCATGAACCCTTTGAGTTTGGAGGTAAATGCTCCATTTTTGACCATTGCACATGGAGTTGCGTAGGGCACCTTCCTTTTTGGCGGTCAGAGGTCAGGGGTGGGGGTTTGACGCCTACAGGGGCGGAAGGGGGCACAGGTGACGAGGTGGTTCAGGTCTTAGCGATATTTCGGTTACGAACCTGTAGGAGTCGAGTGGACAGAACCCATCGGGAAGTTTGTGACTTGCGCGTCTTTGCTATGTGATTCACTTGACGTTTTGGAGCCTTCTGTGATTTGAATGTCTTGTCCAATTGCTGTCTGACAGCGCCTAATCGGGCAAGCTCTGGAGATATGTCACAAGATGAGAAGTGCACCGCAAGGGTAGGGAAAGTTGAAGGAACATGAAGGAACCAATCCTGCGTTGCTGTTCAATGATTCAAAGGAATCAGTACAATCTGTTCAGATTATCAGTTTTGCTTTGCCAGCAACAGAGGCTATGCCCTTCTGCAGTTAATACCAGCAGCACTTGACTTTGGCAGACCTAATGGCTGACCACATTCCATTTCCAGAACCCCAGAACCAACTTTCGGGAGGTGGGCTGGTAGGATCTGAAAACATTCCGCGGGACTAGGTGTCCACAGCGCGTTTTGTCTCGCGATATTCGCACTCTTGATACCGGAATCATCTGCTGATTTGGAAGGTCTTTGAGTCGATGTGCATTGAAAACATCTTGCTTGTATGTGCATGTGTGCCTTTGCCATGCTGTGATTCGCTTGACGTTTCGGAGCCTTCTGTGATTTGAATTTCTTGTCCAATTGCTGTCTGACAGCGCCTAATCCGGCAAGTGGAGATATGTCACAAGATGAGAAGCACAAGACGCATGAAATTTCCAAGTGAGCAGGCCACAGGTTTGCAACGTGGGGACACGCAATCACAAACGGCTAAAAATACCAAAATCAGTTGTGCGTTGCCGCAAAAGATTGGACCCAGGATGTTAAATGTCATGGTTTTGGCCTGCATCCTTTCAAGGCTATCATATCCATATGCCTCACAACAAGTATTGTTGTTGATACATGTCGATACTATGATCAATGACAGGGAATCTGAAATGTTGCTTTGTTTTGTTTACGATTACTCCTGGATTGATTCTGTGGAACAATCCTTTTTTCTGTCACTCCTCGCTTTCCGTCGAGGGTAGTAGAAAGGCGCTACCTCAAATCCACTGTTCGTCTCCCTTTTTCACAGCCCATGTGACACGGGCTTTGTCCAGTAGGTTTGACTTGCTCTTGACGCCTGCAAATTCATGACTCCCTAGGTCCCAATTGGGCTACTTGGGAAATAGCACCTAGATGCCAATTTGGAAGGGCCGATATCCCTGCCTCTTTGAATGGCAAGGACCATTTCCAAGTAGCTGTGGCTTTCAAATATACTACAATACACAAAGACTATGCATACATACAATGATAACAATGACAACACCATCTCATATACAGTAGCATGAAACATACTCATATAACATAAGACTTGTGACACATAGCATGTCATTTCATGTTTAAGACGTAGTACATAGCATACAACATGTCACATATACCATGTGCTATGTACCGTACACATGCACAGTATTGAGACAAGCATTTATATGCATATGTTTCTACGTGTATTTGTGTATGTGTATGCAGGTATGCATATACAATCATGTATACATGTATACATATATATATATATATGCGTGTATCATTATCATTATTTATGTATATATACATAATTGTATGTATAAATATATATATGTGTGTGTGTGTCTTCCATGCAGCTGCCAGGGTGCGGCTACTGCCTTGAAGTGGGTCCAGGTAACACTTGCTGTGTTCCTTCGTGTTGGGTAAGTAGGTAAGTTTGCCTAAGACTCAGATTGGTGCCATCAGCATCTCAGGACAGGAAAGCATCCCATGTTGTTGGGGCCAAGGTTGTCAAAAGGATTCACCCAATACAGGATGCGAAAGTAGCTTTTCAAATACCCAAGCGCAGCGCAAGTGTCCATGTCATGATGTGCAACTTTGCCGCCGTCACAGATTGAACAAGTATGTATGTAGGCGACTCCCACCAGCCGGCGCATGCAAATTCCAACATATATGCCCATCAGTAGTTGCTCAGCGCCTTCAACCCTTCGGCGCGCCACTCCGCCCTTGGGGCGCGAATTGCGCGCGCCATGACCGACAACCGCTCAGAACTATGGAGTAGAAAGCACGCGCGTGCGACAAAGACCCGAAAACAGGTGGGGAGACGGGGGCGGGGTTTGTTTCCGACATGGAGCAGCGCTGCAGGGCAGATTTGGCTGCGGAAATGCGCAAATTCCAGGCGCAGGAGGCTCTGGGTCGGTGGGGCCCAATGCTGCAGGGATCTGCGGATGATTCGGGGGCGATGAAGGCCACAGCTGTGTTGATGGTTGTGGCGACAACATGCGCGAAAATGATGGCGATGATTTTGGTGGTAAGGGCGGCACAATTGATTTTGATCATAATTGTGATCGTGAGCGTGCTGATGGTCATGATGGTGATGATGACCATGATGGCCGGGTAGCCAATGGCGTTCAAGCCCCACTTCCCTTGGAGATTTTTTTTGTAATGAACACTACTACTGTTGCCAGACTCGTGTCATTGTCACTAGATGTCACGAACAATATTTACTGTGGTCGCCCTGGTCATCACAAAAACCACCGCCGCCGCCACCACCACCACCATCGTCCTCGTCCTCGTCCTCCTCCTCCTTCTTCCTCCTCATTCTCACCATCATCACCACCACCACCATCATCATCATCATTATCCCCCCATGGTCATCGCCATCGCCATTGCGATTGCCATCATAATCATCATTATTTGGTGTTTATGCTCACTATTTTAAACTTCTTGGTGATGACTATGATGATGGCAATCGTGGTGATGGCGCTCATCATCGCGATGACGACGATGGACTACGATGATGACGACGTGGGGTTGGTGGTGATGATGGCAAATATGGTCCGAGTTGTTTTCCTGGTTGCTTCATGATTTTGCGCCAGTTTTTGTTGTGCGGGTAGATGTTTACCAGGCCTGCCCCCACCTCAGAACCATCGCTTGAGTTTGCCAGTCCGTGGATGGTGAAGATGCCGGAAGACGAATTTTTGCTCACTTGTTCGAAGAGGATATCAAAAAACAGGCCCGCTCAATAAACCCAGTTGATGCACGTGGTATTGTATTTCACATGTAGGAGCAACATTGACAGGCCGATGCATGTGTTTTGTTGAAGTAATCCACAATGACTTCACGTATGTACATATTTGGTTTCAAGTCATGGAACTGATGGTGATTTCCTGAGTGGTTTGAATTGATATAATATTTGAATTTGTTCACGATTGGTTTTGATGTTGTTGCGCCGGTTTTGCAAATACAAAGCATTCCGTCACGGTGGTCTCACCAGGCTCAGTTGGAAGATCTCTGGTCGGATCAACGTCCTCCACCAGGGCCTTTGTGTTATGAAGATGCCTTGAAGTTAGGATGCCCGGAGATGGACTAAACATGGCAGTTCGGTTTCAAGAATATGTGTTTGTCATCAATTCCAACAGATCGGAAAACCATTGAAGGCGTTAAATCCGCATGTTTGCAGCGCCATTGAGAATATTGAGTTCGAGAAAACAATTGCAACAGACAGTTTGTTTGAATGCATTTGTTCGTTTTCAAACGTGAATCATTGCTAAGGAACACGGAACGCCCTTCAACAGATGCTGACAAGGACTGATATGAGCTGTTGCTATCCGCAAGATCCTGGTTCAGAACATTCCCAGAAATCAATTTTATCGGGTGGAATTAACGACTGTGTGCACCAAACAGCATCAAAGACGCCGCATGGTTGATGGATGTTGATAGTGTCACTGCAATCTAAGAGTTTTTCCTGGTGCGTCGGCTTGGCTGAAACTGAACCATATTGAATCCTCGATGGGTCCATCCTCGGTAATTAAGATTAATTGCCATCTACAATTTCTACAAACCACATTGAGCAACAAGCAATTGGGACTGCGATTGCGGCCAACAAAAAAAAACAGATTCCAAATCCCATTTGGGCAGGACAAATTGGAGACTCAGAAAGTGCCCAGTGTCGCGGGCGATGCCCAAGGCTTTGTCGCGGCAGCTCCTTGTCAAAAACCGGCGGCCAGGCCATGTACGACGCATAGCCCACGAGTATGTGGAGGTTTGTGGCTGGGAAAATCGTTGAATGTGCCGTGTTTGAGTATCGGACAATAAGAGATACTGTGATGGGCTACCACCAGATTTTCACTCAGTACCAGATATTGGTTATGGAGGAGTACCCAACTGAGGTTGACTGCGATTTAACAACTGTTGCATATACTGTATATCTTGGCGAGAAGAAATAAGCATCACAGATGAACCCCCAAGAAAGGCTGCCGGTTCGACCCAAAGAATCCACAGTTTTTTTAACCATATATATAGTACTTTTGGAAAGCTATGTACAAAACTTGTTCCAACGACATTGGCCAGCTCCCTAGGTGGCCAAGATGTATGGCGAGAGGCGTGAGCTTATTGGGCAAAGCTCATTCAGCAAGGACAAGTTTGAAGGGGAAGTGGGAGGCTGTCAAGCTTTCGCAGCAGAGAGGTGTTTGGAAGTGGTGGCATGATCTGTTTTGGTGGATGGTAGCTGGTAGCGGTTCATTTTGGTGTATGTCAGGCAAACTCAAAGTTGAAGCGGCTGTGCTCTCACACCAGGACGATCCAGTGGCAATGGATTTCGTTCATTGCGCCGCCAATCTGAGAATGCAGAACTATCGCAGCTTGGCCTCTCCAGTCATTGTTGTCTAGTTGTAACCACAATGTCTGGGTTGACCCAAGATTTTTCACAGGTCGCACCCCCATTCCCCTTCAAAAAAAGTGAGGGGCCAATCTATATCTATCCAGATCAATATTATTTTGAACTTATTTATTTTATGATTTATTCATATATTCGATCATTTATACTATTTATCCACATTTCAGACTTGGGAAGCCGAGGCATTGGCAGGCTTTCTCGCTGGGTGCGGGCCTGAATTTGACGAAATTTCTCCTAGGCTCTCAATGCCTTGGCTGCTGAGGATGCGCAGTCCATTGCAGGGTCCATCATTCCTGCGGTTGTCTGCGGCTCAGTGGGTCGCCACCATTGTATATATTGATTCTGGGAAACAACTGGCCATTTTGTGATTGAGAGCTGATGGAGAACATCAAACAAGTCAGAAGATGTTTCCTTCTCTAGGCTCCCAACTTTCCAAGTGGGAATCGTTTTATATAGAATTATATACAATGAATTATATATGATTATAAATGAATTATGTACTGTAGATCATTTTGAATACCGGGGAAAGAAGCAATTCGGTGAAGGCCATTGCCCCTTGGGGGTTCACCTCCGCCAGGCAAGTACCAATGCCATTGTGGCAGGCGGGGCCATGGCGGGATCAGGAGTGAAACAGGAGAAGGGAAAGAATGCACATTCACATATGTCATCATATGAATCATATGTATGTTCAAGAATGTTCAAAAATGGGGGAAGCGCCAAATGGCGCCAAACCCACTGATTTGTAGAAACAAAGAATGTTTGAAATTTGTCATCGACTGATAGATTCTTTGGGATCTTCAGACACACAATGGATGCATCAACCGCGGCTGATGGTCAGGGCTGGAAGTCGTTCAGCTTCTCCATGTGTCCGGTACTCACTTTTGATGCAAGCCCAGATATGAAAATGGATGAAACTCAAGATCAAGCCTCCAAATTGGCCCAAAGATCCAAGTATGTACCTGTTACTTGAGAAAATGCACTTGCTGGTGCCTGCACAGGGCATCTCCTAAGTCATTCCTGGACACCAGCACCCCAGTTTCTCAGATTGCCTTCACGCGCGCAGTGGCTGCATCGAGGCTCCAAAGTGTGGGCAAAAACATGAAGGACAGCAAAGTGTGAAACCTCAATGTTGCTGCAGCTGCAGCTTGTTTCATGCGAGGGCGCCTGCTCCTGCAAATGATTTCCAAGCACCAAATTGGGCATGTCTCAAAATCTATTTAAATCTATGGCTTCCAAAATCCAGCATGTCATATAGTTTCTTTGGGAGATGAAACCATTTGTTTGGTACTCCAGTATATTTAGGATATTCATGATGTTCCCTTGTCCCAATTTGACACCACCATGGTCCCAATTTGACACCCCCATGCAGAACTACTTGGCGCCTAGGCGCGCACTGTGTGGGTGCGCTTTCCGGAGCCCTCCCGAAAGAAGATCCTGCAACCCAGTGGGATACCACAGAATCATCCAGTTGCGTCATGCCTGAGGGATACTATTGGATGTTGAATGTTCCTTTTGGATACTTTTGGATCGCTTCTCTTCAAGGGGTTCAGACTTGGATGGTCTATCTTCAGCTCCGGTTCTCATGTGTTTTTTCTTCGGGTCAAATCTGTACATTCTTTCTTGTTTCAGAGATGTTGCTGTTTGAGTCTTCCAGACCAGACCGATGGAGCAAGCGGCTCAGAGGTCTTGGAACTTTTGTCCACTGTCAGCAGGCTTCCCGAAAATGGACACGTAAAAAACAAACCCTAGAAATTATGCCTGAAATATGCCTGAACTATTTTAATTGGTAAGGGAACGGATAGGATTTGCAAAGCTGGCCTCGTGGAAAGGTTCTCTCCACACGCCGAATCCCGATTGCTTCGTGCCTTGGCCGAACTGGTCCGGGGAGCACAACTGACGCAGCAGAGAATCCAACCTGGCAACGGAAAATGACCAGCAAATCCCATTATGATCTGGTGATCCTTTCAAACTTCATTTGCAGATGTTTATAATATGCTACAACTATATAGATCTATATGGAATGTATTTCCAGATGATTATCATTGATGATCCCTATCCAAAACTTGCCAGGTTTGTTTATTTGGGCGAACACCTGGCACCCTGAAGTTTCCAAATGGGCCCAGGTGTGTGGCTCGAGAACAGCTCGGGTGGCTTTGAGGAGCCTGGAGGAGTGCAAGATCATGGCTTTGGCCAAGGCCATGGCTGCCACCTTTATAGATTTCACGGATGCTACATCAAAATATCAAAAAAAAAAAAACATGATTAAACAAATAGGGGGAAATGGTGTTTTTCACAGATGTCAGATGGAAAGCGTCTCCAAATTTTGAGACAACCCCACTCTTGTCCATTTCTACCAGTTGTCAACAAGTCCCACAACCGATTCACCTGACTTGGGCAGGGCTGCATCCAGGGTCAGCTGGGTGCCCACAAGCCAGCGCTTTACGCCAATGGCTCGTGCATTTTTGACCCTGAGCGGCTTGGACGGAGGGAACCAATCCTGGGAACACTTGTGAACCATTTCTGACTGATTCTACACTTGGGGTGATTTGCAACTGTTCAAGCATCAATTGAAATCTGCCCTATAATGCGTTTTAGTCCCAGATTTCCGTCGCTTCAGGGTGGTAATTTCAGCTCACATTTCAAGTATTTGAAAGTTCATGAAAGATGCTTGTCCACATCAAGACTTGGACTGCCTGAAAGGGATGAGTGCGGAAAGCAATCCCAAGAATGAATTTTGCAGACCGGAGAAAGTATGTTCCAAAAAGTTTCAAGTGGGCTCAGTCAAACTAATGCGTCCGGTGCTCAACAAGTTATGTTTCCCCACCTGCCAAGTGGGGGTCTCTAGTTTTTTAACAAAGGTGATCTGCACTCCTCCCCACTTCCTGCACTTCCTCCGCTTCCTCCACTTCCTCCACTTCCTGCGCTTCCTCACTCCTCACGTCCTCCTCTTCGTCCTTCTTCTTGCGCTGGGCGCGTCTTTTGCGAGTTTGTCATCACTGTGGGCTTCAATGGACCTGGATTACCGAAGGCCATGGCGAGCCCCGCGGCAGTCTGGGCACGCATGGACCCGAACAGAGAGCAGAAAGTAGAATGCCAGATAGAATGCAAGATGTTTTCAGATATAATTGTCAGAATATATGGCAGACAGGATGCCAGATAAAATGCCAGAGAGAACACCAGAACACACGTCAGAACATATGTCAGATGGAATTTCGGAATATATGTCAAATAGAATGCTAGAGATAATGTAAGAAAAACTGTCGGACAGAATGCCAGATGAAATATCAGCTAGAATGCCAGATAGAATGTCAGATAGAATGTGGTTATACTCTTCAGATATAATGCCAGATGAGGCAATTAACACGAAAGAAATGGGTTGTGGATGCGATTGTCATTCCATGGAATTGCGTTTTTTGTTGTCTGGACGCATACTTGAAATCTGGACAGTGGACTAAAATGCCACGGTGGTGATCACTCGAAGTAAAGACTAAGTTGTTGTTTTCTAATATGCCAATGTCCATCCCCTGTCATAATCATCACATACAATCGTCGTCATCGCCGCCACCACCACCACCACCACCATCATCATCATCATCATCATCCCATGGTCATCGCCATCGCCATTGCCATCATAATCATCGTTATTTGGTGTTTATTCTCACTATTTTAAACTTTTTGGTGATAACTATCATCATTGGAATCTCCCTATGGTGCTTGATAAATTTGATAAAATGATATCCTGAATATGTTCCCCAGGTTTCGTGGGGTTGTCGGACTTGACCTGTGAGGTATCCTGAGCCCGGAGAAGAGGCCGAAGAGGACGCTACTCCAGGGATGCTGGGGCCGGGTGAGCACTTTGCTTTGGGGAATTAGACAACAAATGTACAGATATGTAGTGTATGTATATTAATGTAAATATATAGACTATGCATGATTATGTTATGTGTTTATATTATACATGCGTTGTATAACTATGTATATAAGTAGGTTTTATTATTTTTTGTTAAGTGTATACATATGGCATGTAAAATTGATTATATATGTTATATCAGTATGTACATGTGTTTACCCAACTTTGCAACCCAACAGCAGTGACGGTTTCACAGTTAAGGCTAAGGCTAAGGGGCACAATTGAGAGACAATTGGGAGACTACATCTGGGAGGCAACTGGGAAACAAGTGGAAGGCATGTGGGAAATTATTGAGGGCCGCATCTGGCAGACAATTGGGCGTTGCGAACCGCAGGGACAAGTGGAAGACAATTGGGAGAGAATCGGGACACCACATTTGGAACAAACTGGGGGACAATTTGGAGACAATTGGAAAACCACATCTGCAAGACATACGCGAGACAACTGCGTGAGAAGTGGGAGAAAAAATCTGAAAGACAACACAAGTAGCCTATTGGAAGACCAATTCTGGAGACAGCTCGGAATTGTGGAAGACAATTCGAAGACCACATCTGGGAAACAACTGGGAAACAACTGGTGCACATGGATTTCGGCGTAGGCCTTGTCGAGAATTTCAAGAAACCGTCCTCTTTATCGAAAAAATGTTCCGCGATTGGGAGAGAATATCTGGGAGACAGCTGGGATACCACATCTTGGAGACAAAGTGGGAGACAAGTGGAAAACATCTGGGAGACAACGTGGAAAACAAAAATGGGAGACAGAATGGGAGACACAGTGCGAGACAAGTTTGAGAATGGAAACACAGTGGAAGCACAGACAGCAGGAGGCAAGGTGGGAGACAAGTGGGAGACAAGGTGGAAGACAAAGTTGGAGACACAGTGGGGGACAAGGCAAACACAGTGGGAGACATAGTGGGAGACAAGCTGGGACACAAGCTGGGAGACACAGTGGGAGACAAAGTTCCAAGCTTCTTGGAACCCTGCGCATACATGGGGAAGGAGGGAGAAGTCCGGTTGCAAAAGGGTGGAAGACAAAGTGCGAGACATCCTAGTTCGCTCCTCTCTAGTATCCTTGTCATCTAGAGTGGAGAGGGATCTGTCTGATCTTATGGACCTGCACCGTCCAGTTTCGCTATCCAATTCTGAAAGGAAATGTAACTTTCGAAATTTTGAATTTGGGACAGGCACACCGACGTGGAGCAGGACTTGGCATGCAGCACATGAAGCAACGCTTTGAGAAATATTGGTGGTGCCATTGGGCACATGCTTATTTGGATTGTCTTTGACTGTTCACTTGCGACTTTTATAACGTGGAAGACACTGTGGGTGACAATGGAGACCGTGGGAGACAAGATGGAAACACTGTGGAAGCACAGACAGCGGGAGGCAAGGTGAGAGACAAGTGGGAGGGCAGGCGGAAGACAAAGTGGGAGACAAAGCGGGAGACAAGGCAAACACAGTGGGAGACATAGTGGGAGACAAGCTGGGACACAAGCTCGGAGACAAAGTGGGAAACAAGGAAGTCGAGATACCACCCCCCTGCTCCTAGAGATTGAAACCCAACAACTGTCTCCTGTTGGGAGTTGTGACATATTTCATATCATATCAATTCATATCATGTCATATCAATCTACACAGTAGACACATATGATCACATATGTACATTTTGATGAACGTTGCTTAGACTATGCAATTTGTTCAGGTCTTGGGGATACCAAGGCCGACTTTTTCCCCTCGACGTCAGGAAGGTTTGCATCCAGAGTGGTCGCTCAGCCAGTGGGGTTTGACCAGCGGCTCGTTACTGCAGGCGAATCGCAGCTGTGGGACTGCGAGTGATGGACATAGGATGAGGATGTCATGCTGTGGTGGCCATGGTGGCCTTTAGACTTCAGTGTTTTGCTGCAAAAGTAATGCTTTTAGTGTTGTTTAGCACGCGAACAGTTCCACCAAAATGACAAGGTTTAGTGACCACAAGTGACCAAACTTATCGTCTTTCAAAGTGATCCTTCAGAGCCACGGGCCCAGTTGCTGTGAAGGTCGAAGATGAAGGTCAAGGTTGGTCAATCAACTTGGTGATCCGCGAGGAGTACCAAAGAATCATGGGATGATTGAAAGGTCCCGGTGCATCAAACATCACCCTAAGCAAGGTCCGCCTGAAATGCACCACTGTCAGGACTTCATTTCTTCAACCTCCAAGGTCTATTCTGATGGGAAAATATGGGAAGATTAAGATCTACAAGTACCTATACCTATACCAGAACATCTATCAACTGCGCACAATTTTGCCAAAAAAGAAACGCATCGGTGTTGTAAAAACGCAACCTCTGCACTGGCTTCAGATAGGTTTCATGTTTAAACTAAAGCCACAAAACGGGATGCTTAATTACATTTAATTAACATATATTAACATTAATCAACCATGGGTATTTAATGGTTATTAACCCTGGTTAATACAAATCAACGAAAAGCCCACCTGGTTTTCGGTTTTTTGGGCGATGGGAGTCTCAACCCCATTTTGGAGGAGCCAGATCTGGATGAGCAGCTCTATCCAGGGGGCTTCAAGGCCGAGTCGGCGCCTGACCATTTCAGTGGAACAATAGAATGATAGATAATGATAGATATATCATGATAATTCATGATATATTCATATATGTTATATCATATATGTTATATCACATATGTTATATCATATGTGTGACATTATGTGACTATTAATGAAGATGTGTGAATACATGTGGAAATATATATGATATAGGATGATATACACTCTGGTAAACTAACGTGATGTACTTTTTCCGCGTATAACGATAGGTTTTTCCACGTTAGGTATGTGTAAAATGGCCATATCCCGATGATAGCCACGTTAGTTGCGTCCTCCTTTTGAT
>Ga0126342_10017267_pt1 | contig 12493 bp, 10 predicted proteins | sample Cyp1metagenome_FD_92528 | JGI IMG/M metagenome (GOLD analysis project Ga0126342, IMG submission 92528) | Coral microbial communities from Lord Howe Island, Old Settlement Bay, Australia - Cyphastrea 1 metagenome | ecosystem: Host-associated > Invertebrates > Cnidaria > Coral ...
ATATATATATATATAAAAGTCAAGTGGGATAAAATGATGGTCAACCACTTACCAGTTGCCAGACGCAGCAGTTGCCAGACTCTCCTGCCAGGTGCAACGTTTTCGAAAAGAGTTGGACCGATTGGAGAGCAAAGAACAGCAGAGGTGTCACCTGAGAATTTCGCTTGGTTTTCTATCTTAATAAAGGTGACTTCTATGTATTACATGGCTTTTAACATACTTTTGAATTCTATGTTAACATGTTTAAAGTGTTGTTTTCATTGTCGTTATATATGTTTTTTATGTGGTTTCATAGGGGTTGATCATGTTGGGATCATTTTGGGATAGAATTAAGTGATGTACCCTCCGGTAATCAAACGTGGCAATGGAAAACCCATATAAATGGAGGCTTTTAGTGGAAGAAACCTCTAAAACCTGTGGATTTTGCATTGCTATATTTGATGACCGGAGGGTAGCGGGCTCAAAAAAAGGGGCTTAACACATCGTCCGATGTGTTAACTCGTTGCGACCCAGGTGCACCACAAATTTCGCCGCAAGTTATTTCGACAGATTTTTCTGTTGGTTTAAGGATCTGGGTGGTGCTTTGGAACCATGGAATTTATCTAATTTTATGACTTTCCATTCAGTTGGGAATGTCATCATCCCAACTGACGAACTCACTCCATCATTTTTCAGAGGGGTAGACCACCAACCAGGGATGTTTTTCGGGACAAAACATCACCGGAAACTCTGCGAACTTCCGCATGACATCGACGGTCACCGGGTCAGGCGTTTGGATCCCAGAGAGGAAGATGAAATCGATGAGGCTTTGGCAGGGCTGTGTTTGCGCAGCTTAGCCGCTGGATAATTTAACATAGGGAACTGGAAAATCACAATTTGTAATAGGTAAATGCACTATAATTAAATGGACCATGATCAATAGCTATGTTCAGTTACCAGATGGTAATGCTGTTTGAAACACATTTGAAACGCTTCGCCGTTTCAGCATGGCTTTGACTGAAAATGGTGTAGGCTAACCCCCCAAAAATTCCAAAGGCTGATGACATGTTTCTGCCTATTCAAATTGCTTTTTGAGGGGCGCATCCTAGCTGTACCCTGTTTTCCTTTCTCTATTTGTGATCAAGTACTCAATTCTCGAGTTGATTCTCGAGGCTGAAAAGTAGGTCCATTTTTCTTCTCAGACACGACCTTTTTGAGAGGTTCCGAGGTTTGCCAGAAACATCCAACAGCATACCATGCATGATCCAACCATGGTGCTGGTGCAAAAAAAGCAACATATAGTCACCCAACCGTTGGGTGATGGTCATCAATACATGTGGTTACAATTTATATATCCCACCATTATATTCACATTATATCCCAATTACTTTCCCATTATGTTTTTTTGTTGCATCCCATAATGTTATAGTCCCAAACAGTTGTAACTGGCAAAAGAAAAAATACATTTAAGTGATATAGTTATCGAAGGAAGTTTAGAAGTCAAACTTCCGACAATATTGACAGATGAAAAGCAGAGATGGGAAGGGTCAGAGAGAAGAGAAGAATAGCAGAGAGAAGAGTAGAAGAGAGAAGAGCAGAAGAGAGAAGATCAGAGAGGAGAAAGAGTCAGAAGAAAGAAGATGCAGGTGCGTGAAAAGGTAGGGAAGTCGCGAAACACTGTGTTTTTCCAATGATTTGGGGCTCCGGAGGGTCGAAAAGTAAGCTCGCTAAAGCGGCGGGTGCTGAGCCAGCTGGCCAGATGAGAGATGAAGAAGTGCACGCCGTTGTGGCGCGAAATACATTTCGAAGTCAAATGCACAAAGCACATCAAAACACGCCATTCTCGGACCACTTTTGGAAGTTGAGATGTCGAAAAAGTGCACGCCGCGAAGCACATTTCGAAGTCAAAATGTGCAAAACACATCAAAACGCACCACGTTCGGACCACTTTTGGACGTTCAGAGCTCGTTTCGCGTGGCAAGCGCAAGGGATTGTGCACCTTGTCAAAAAGTGAGCAAAACGTGAGGGTGTTGTAGCATTTCCAAAAAGGATGGCAGACGTGGGACATTTGAAGAGGATCTGCAAGGATGCATTTCGCGTGGCAGGCGCAATATAAAAGACATGTTCATCAGAGATGTTAGGAGGTCAGGGCGCTGATTTCCTGAGAGGGCATGCATTTTGGAGCACCATATCTGTCGGGTTGCTAAGATGATTTTGCGTGACAGGTGCAGCACTTCGTATGACCTGGCATCATTTTTTCGTGGCAGGTGCAGTACTTTAGACAGGTGGAGTGGAAAAATCGCAAAACGCATTGGTACGAGGCCGTCAGCGCTGCACTCAACTTTCCATTTTTGAAGGGCGTCTCGCAGAATTGCTTTGTTTTTGATGTTGTATGATGTTGTCAAGTTCAAAAATAAAATTGAAGAAGTCTCGCAGAATTGCTTCGTTTTGGATGTTGTCAAGTTCAAAAATTGAGGAAGTCTCGCAGAATTCCTTCGTTTTTGACGTTGTTCAGTTCAAAATTTGAGGAAGTCTCGCAGAATTGCTCAGTTTGCAAGCTTGCAGATAGACAGGTAGATAGACAGACAGACAGACAGACAGACAGACAGACAGAGAGAGAGAGAGAGAGAGATAGAGAGATAGATAGATAGATAGGTAGATAAGTAGGTAGATAGATAGATAGATAGATAGACAGGTAGATAGACAGATGAGGTAGATAGCTAGCTAGATAGATAGATGGACAGGTAGACAGATAGACAGATACATAGAGAGACAGCCAGATAGATGGATGGATAGATAGATAGATAGGTAGATAGATAGACACATAGTTAGATAGATAGACAGATAGCAGATAGACAGATAAACAGATAGATAGATACATAGATAGATAGATAGATAGATAGATAGCTAGGTAGGTAGGTAGGTAGGTAGTCAGAGAAAGAGACAGAAAGAGAGAGAGAGAGAGAGAAAGAGAGGAGACATCAATCACCTTTCGATCCATCAGTGTTTTCGCTCTGCCATCCGCCATTCACAACAACCAACCTCTCCTATAGGTTTCCTATTTTTGAAACTTCCGCCACCGCCTTGTGCAGTACAACTGGTATAACCAACCAGTTGCAGGAGTCATAATCCCATGGCCAAAAGTGGCTATGACGGGCATTTCACTGCAATCATAAGCCATCCCATTAGCCGACCATGACTGGGCCGTCATTTTACATCATCCCAAAGAACGGCTCAACGTTGGGGATGTTTTACTAGCCCATATGCTCCATGGTGCTGGTATATTTACCTACAAAACTGGGTGATTGTTAGGGCAAACGTAGGTAAATATTCCAGCACCATGGGTGGGTACTACATATCTAATTATTCACAAAGACATGTAGAGATCCTAAGGCTGCACTTGCATCAATTAAGAGGGATAAAGGGGAAACCAAGAAGAAAGCTAGAGCTCAAGGTTTTTCATACTTGGATCAGCTCTTTGAGGACCAGCCATGTATGAAGAAACCCGTCACCGTGATGATCTATGACATGAAACCATTCCTGCAGTCATGCTGACAGGGATGCCAAGCCGATGAAGCATGTCTCAACTCCGTTCCATGAGGAGCGCATCGCAAGACCTGTAGTTGACGAAAATGAGAAGAAAGGGGTCCTCGCCCTCATCGCAGCCAGAGTACTCATGAAAATCTTGTTTGCTGCTCGCATGGCCAGATTTGACCTTCTCAGGGCAGTACAAGGTCTTGCTGCCAGAGTCACTAAGTGGTTGTATGATTGTGACAAAGCCCTACATCGTCTGGTTTGTTATATCCACTCCACGGTTGACGTAAGACTCAAAGCATTCATCGGCGACCCACTTTCCAAGTGCAAGTTATGGTGCTTCGCCGATGCCGACCACGCCGGTGAATATGACAATAGAAGCACTACCGGTTGCTTCCTATTACTTGTTGGCCCTAACACGTACTTTCCTTGCAACCAGTGACTTGGTCACGGTCAGGCCCGAAGAGAAGCGCAACAAACTGCGGAGGAATTGACCGCGAGGCACAGCGGGGGGTCCACGTCCTTGGTCGCAAAGAGCTGCGAAGCCACATGGCACACGGGTGAAATAATGAATGGCCATAACTATATAGATGAACAGGTATTGATACTGGTTGAATGTTAAATGTTTAACAATGGATTAATCGCGTTTCATTCAGACATGTTGTTTTTTGATTTAAATGCGAATCATATAGATTAATAATGGGGAATGTGGCTGAAAGATCTAACTCTATCTATGTTACCCCTTGGCAAACTGACATAGCGAACTGGAAAATCGTCCATTTTCAATAGGAAAAGCCATGAATTAAATTCCATGTTTAATAGTTATGCTAACAAATTACGAGAGCGTAATTTTGTGATTAATCATGGCTAATGTGGGTTGAAGATGTAACTCTTCAAATATATATATATATATATATGTATTATATGTATTGCGGTTATGGCCCTGTAAACCAAGTGCGGCCATGAGATGATTTCTGCAAGTAGAAGGTCATAGATATCACTTCAACGGGGTTTTCTTGACCAGTTAATAGATGTTAAGGACCGTAACCCCATATGCTCCATGTATGGAATATTTACCTACATTTACACCCAAAATCAACCAAATGTAGGTAAATATTCCATACAATAAGCATCTGGGAACTGTAAACAATGTAGATAGTATGATGAACAATGGTCAACAACGGTGGTGAAATGGATGACCCCAGCGTCGTTGATTTTGCCATCGTGACTATATAGTGACTAATTTTGGACCATGTCATTCTGTTTTTTTCAGAAACCCCAAGAAGTGCCACTTAGCAAGTGGTTTTGTTCCAAAAATTGGTTGCCTCAACATGGATGTTCAGCTACTGACATTAGCAAACTCTCCTTTCGTTTGTTCGAAAATATGGTACCGCATGGTACCCCGAAAATACAGTGCCTGAAGAACCATGGTGTTTCCATTGATGATTTCATGGTTTTTTTTGGGTCACCTTATAGGACGATGCTCCAGGTTGCAAGTTTTTGGGGTTCTCCCAACAGAGGGAGGATGGAAAGAACGGTGCCATTTAAAGATCCTGACAGTTTGAGGTCCGTTCGAAATTTCACACAGAGGCGGAAATCTCGGTCCCAGTCGCTGCTTCGCTTCGGCTCTCCGGATCTCAGGTCGTTGAGGTTGAAGCAAAGTGAAGAAGTGGGGCTCCAAGAGGATCATCTCCTAAAGAGTTATGGCGCTGCAGTTATCGCCTAACTGATTTGATTTAAGTGATATGAGAACTCAACCAGGTTCAGGAGTTATAGTCCCATTTATTAAGGGCTATAGCTAGTACTGTAGAGGCTATAACTATTACTGTAGAGGGTATTTGCCTTTGAAGAAACAACATGTTGGCCCAGGAAAAAAACAATTCAATTCTGCACAACTGGGGGTATAAGAGGGGTTTTAGGCCTCTTATCTTTGTGTAGCGATAGACCCACCACTTGGTGGTAAGTTGGCCCAGCTGTCACCGGTGCAAGCAACACATCACCTTTCCGAACTGCTGATGGAACATTGGATTCATTAGATGTGAGTAATGTGACCTTTGATCTGTGTGACTATAAAGCTTGTTCATGCCAAGTGCGATGGGTTTCTGATATTGACTTTCAACACATTCGTTCCTATGTCGCATCGGGGAAGACTGAATCCTCAGATGGGGAAATGACATCGCTATACCAATTACATCCAAATTGCCAGGTTGTTTCATGGCCGTTCCCAGCTATTTCCTTAGACGCTTACCCTCTGTGTAATTTAGCACTATGGAAAACTTTGGGTCAAATCAATGAATATTACCATGTGTATGTTTGCCATCCATAGCTATTTACCATTATCATTCATTGGAAAACTTGAGAAAATCATTCATAGCTATGGGAAATCATCTAAATTAATGGGCCAAAAAAACTTCCATAGCTACCATAGCAGAGCATGGAAATCTCCATCACTGGGCTCACCGACTGAGGCCCTGGAACGACAAAGAGCTGAGGCCAGGACCCGGCGAACAGGAACACATCATACGCCGCCAGGGGTGTAGTTGCGGTTAGAACTGGACGTAAAAATGCTCAAAAAAAAACATGTTTGTTGGGATAAGAATGGATGGGATGTGAAATCTATCCACTTTAAACTGGAACATCTTCAGGTGCAGCTCTTAGCAGCCGCAGCTCTTAGGTTTCGGATTGATTCCAGCTCTTAGTGGCTGGAGTTCAAGCGGTTCACCTGCATCAAAGTTGTATCGCCAAATTGTACCTCACGACCTCAGTAGGGTCATATCTATGGAACTATACTCTTAATCCAGCCTAAGATGATCATATATATATATATTTGCTTCTATGATAATTTTATAGAGTTCCGTAATCATAATCACTGATTGGTGGTTTGGAACATATTTTTCCCACATATTGGGAGTAATCATCCCAACTTTCATATTTTTTCAGAGGGGTGGGCATACCACCAAGCAGATCAGATGATCTATGATACTACATTCTATGGTAATTTCGATGGCAATCTTTCGGACTTTGGAAGGTTCGAGCAAAGGCTGAGGAGGCAAGAAACACGGGAGAGCGGAGAACTTCCTTATTTGTGTTGGTTGTGTGCAGATGATAAATCATGGGGCATCTGTATCTATGTATGGCCCATAATATGTATATATATATATATTTATTTAATTATTTATTTATTTAATTATAGATATTAAATGAAATATATACATACAGTGTATACATATATATATATAATTATATGTATGTAGGTTTCTTAAGTCACGGGGGATCCCCAGTCATCACCATGCTTGCTTTACGAAGACTATAGTCATGACATGGATGTTTTGGGGGTAGCCCTCTTTTAGGAACCCCCAGTTTTTTTTTGTTCGCGGGGTATTTAAAAATTAGCCGTTTTTGTATGTTTTTGTGGATTCCTAGATTCATGGATTCACGTTGGCCCATGTTGGAAATGATTTATTGTTGGACTACTGATGGAAACCTATCGAGATGAATCTTGAAACCTAGACCGTGTAAATCGGTGCAAGGCAGTCCCCATATGGCCCAACTTTGTTGGGGGCATCCAGCAATTGATTACCGCCTCCTGTTTTGTTAGTGTAAACATCGGTGGATGTGTCTGAAATTGGGCAGACTCTCGACTCATTTGGAGATTTCGAATAGCGGAGAATGTGATGATTGGCCAGATTTGGGAGATACCGGGATACCCCATGTTTGGACACACCATTTACCAACAGAAATCCCATTGTTGTAGCTATAGAAAATGAATAATCCAAGCAGCAAGAATGGACAACTCTTCAGTGAAGATTAAGCTAAAGTTTAACTGAAAATCACTGAATAAAGTATATATTAGACATCCCTTAAATGGCCTACTAAACCATGGTTAAAATGTTTTAATAATAAGGGGACGGGATTGATGTTTTGATTTGAAGAACAGGTGCACTATCTCAGAACACTTCATTAAAAATCACTAAAGCATATATAAAAATGAATCCAGAAGACCTCAATGATCATGGAGGATATGTCTACAAAGTGGGGGACCCCAAAGGACAACTAAGTTGGATTATGCCTTCAATTTCAGTCGGGTTTATGGTACGTATATCGAACTAGACAATCTCAAGGCTTCCCTGAAGAAGCTGGAAGCATCGACGCAGAAAGCGGAATGCCCGGGCAGCCGGGGGATATTGAATCCATGGCTGGGCTGGGGAAATTATGGAAAAAGTGAGGCAACAACTTTTGGGGTGCCATGGGTGCCAATTCCATGTAATTAAATATGGAGAAGCCAACAGCCATTGAGCCACTAGTTTTGACACGGAGATTTCGGAGCCAGGATTCCCACAGCAACCCCCGAAAAGATAAAGAAAAGTGTAAAACCAGGATGTCATAGATGATATTTACTTCATATTCCCAGGTTTCCCCACTTTTTTTTTTATCCATTTTGGGTTTGCCATATAATACTATATACTGTTTGGTGGTTTCAAACATGAATTTTATGTTCCATAATGTATGGGATAATCCTTCCCATTGACTAAAATTGTTCAAGAAGGTTAAAACCACCAACCAGTATATAATATATATATAGAGAATATATACGGTACGGGATCCATGGCCTGGGGATCTTTGATTTTTTGTTGAATGGAAGATTGAAATCTCAGGTTTGGGGTTGAACATGGGACCATAGTGGTTCAACTGATGCCACGAAACAAGTGGAAATTCAATTCTACAGTTATAGCCCCAAATACATCCAAATACCAGTTATAAGTATATACTAAGAAAACCCCATTTATGGAATGTATAATCCCATTTATGACCAGTTCAAACTGTACTTGATTCTATATCTTATCGGGGTTAGCAATGATAGATTCTGTTTCAGATAGTTTGAGCATGTTTTAGATAATTACTATATATGGGTCCCCAAAACGATGCCGCGCAGTGTTTCTAGAATGGTATAGAGATGATGTTTCTAACTGTTCGGCATCTTTTTGGGGGGTTGCTGTACATGGGGGTGCATGCCACTTAAGAAAAGGATTATACCGTATAATACCCTTAGCTATATAAGGATGATCTCCTACTATATACAGTGTGTATATATATAATTATTATAATACTAATAACAATAATAATATAATAATAATAACAATAATAATATATATATATATATTTGATTGTATGGGTTGTTTGTGGATTATTATAAACCACAGATCCTAAGTGGGATGCACATCCAAGCAGATATCAAGTTCTACCCTAGGCTCGTAGCGTTATCGCCATGGGATGAACTAACTCACCTATCATTACCATATGACTGAGGGAATATACATCCATTAACCAGCTTTTATATGCTTTTATAGGGTACTTGGGGTACCAGGATTTCTAAACATAGCCATTTTTCTCATTTCATATCATTTCAGTGGGTGCCATAACTGCACTTTCTCATGGGACGGAGCACATTTTATGCGAGTTTCCATGGTCTTTCCAGGGCGTGCCGTGGATGTTTTTGGATGGAACCACGACGACGGTGTAAGGGGGTGTAACTAATATGAAGTTCGGATGGGATGATCCAGCATAAAACCTATATATATATAAATATCCCCATATATCCAATATATATATATATATATCTCTCTCTCTCTCTCCCCATATCTGGGTAAGTTGTAACGACTTCATTGTTTTCCCTCACTCTAATCATGGATTTTTATAGGGGAACCATCCCCAAGATTGCCGAACTTTTCAGCTTAGTGAACTGTTATAATTTTCCCAGCCATATAACAGATTAAAATTGTAGTAGGTACCAACTAATAGAACTCCGGCATCAGCTTGTGGGACAACCGGAACCACCGGAACTGCCGCGGAGTTTTGTTTCCCCGTTCTTTGGCTTTGTCAATGGGGGGATGCCCAAATATACAATGTGGGACCCCCCGGTGATGTTTGTTGGTTTGTAAATACCATGAATACTATTCTTATGAGTATCATAAACCACTGTGAACTTGGATATTTTCACCAACTTGGCTATTGTTTGGGGGCCCCACTATGCATGGCAATCGGGAAATTCATGTCATCGTTTTCCCAACATTCTCGGAGCATGAACCATCGGATTGTGGCTGTTCTTCCCAGCATTTTCAGACAACCCCGCAGCTCTTGTCGCAGGTCTGATTTTGTTTAATATGTGTTTGGGCTCAAAGTATATAGTCTAGGTCCATCAGCTAAGATATAGCTGGACAGGAAGCCGAAGCTCGGCAAGCATCAGACACCAGGAAGACAACATCGATAGTTCAACAAGCATGGGGTGTGTTGTTGATGATGTTGCCGATGATGATTCTCTGTATGATTATAGTTATAAAAGTTACAATTGTATCAGACGATGTACAAAGTACAGACCATCACAAACCAACAACAACTTGGAAAGAGATGAGGATGTGACGGTTTGACAACGTCAACCAGTACCATGGAGGTATGAGTCTGAACTGTTTTTTTTTTTAAGTCGTGACGAAAACAGGTGAAAACAGGTTGTATGTTTAGCGATATGTTCCTGGTGTCCAGTGGTATTCCTGTATCCCACTTCCAAAGTGCAGCATGTTTGAAAGGACCCAAAAAGGTGATGCTCCAAGGTGAACCGTCGGGTTTTATCCAGTGTTTTGAAAGATGACTTTACTACAGCTTTCACTAGGAAACTTTCAATAAATTGACATGAACACATCGGCAAAGAACCACAGTTATGGCCCTTACACTTATAATTGGCAAACTGACCCGATTTAAGTGATATATAACCTTAGTTGCCGCAGGATTTATTGAATCAATTTACAACTGTTAAGGGCTACTACAACTGGATTCTGATCATAATTTGCCAGATTTTGAGTCCACGACCGCTGTCACAATTGACAATGTCAGCATATCTAGGATCATTTGACAGAACACACACACAATGGGCAGACCATCAGCTAGTCAACTTCTTTCAAATCTGGGGTTCATTATAAATTGTGCATGATATAGGACTACCCAATCTGATCCGTATTGACTTGGGGGTGTCCTAAAACAACAAAAAACATGAACATCATCCAAACAAATACGCTTTTTTTAGATAGACACCAGTGTTTTTTTTGTTGTTGGGGTCCTCCCTTTTTCAGAAACAGCAAGCACATCTGTGGGACTGATCGAATCTATGGCAATCTATGGTATACTTGTGGTGGTTTTTGGCCACTTGTGATACATCCCCGTAATCCCTGGTTGTAGTGAACCAAGTTAGCGTCAACCCCACGGATTCCATGACCAGCCCGGTCAGAGTTCCTAGGATCGGACCGTGCGGACCGTGCGCGTCACAGCGGTTTCTGAGCCCCTTGCCGCTGTCGATGGGGGGTATAAAAACCGGCCCATTAAAACTGCGCCATTTGAGCAAAAAAATGGGAAAATGAGAACTAACCGGTGGCTTTTTTGTCCCCTGTTTTCAGCCACGCTCGATGCAGACATGTTTTTTTGTTTGGAATGGAAGATGCATAAACTATACCCTCTGGTTATTTAACATGGCCATGGTATAGATGGCCCATTTATAGATGGTTTACCTATTACAAATGGTGATTTGCTATGGCTATGTTAGTCATAACCAGATGGCTGGTGACTATTGATCAATGGGATAACTGGTGAATCATGATTAATAAGGGTTATAGGTGTTAATATGGAGACTAATCGATAAGAACAGGTAGAAGAGGATAACTGACCCCAAGGGTTACATAGCCAACCAGTTGCAAGAGTTATTTCATCCCATTTACACCGCCCTTAAGGGCGACAACTGCATGATAGTTTCAACCGATCGCTTGGGGATTGGATGACGGATTAAACTCTTGGGCACCTCGGTCAACTGTTGGGTTTATGATGGATATATACATATACAGTATATATATATACACATGTATATGTATATATATATATAGAATATACATACCTACAAACTCTATTGACACATAAAAGTAGCCTTGTTTACTCCATATGTTTAGTGCATTCACAGATTTTGATGGGTACTTTGAGTGTGTTGATATACAGAATATAGATGGGACTAACAAATTCGTGGGCCCTTCTTCATCGCCCCTTGACGACCCGATTTTTGTTGCGTTCGACGGGATTTCAATCTACAGGATGACCACATGTGTTGTTAACTACTTAGCACGGAATGGGAATCAACAAACCGCCAAGTTGTTCTGTACATTTGGGTCTCCGGTGTTTCGGTGGATATGAACAGCCACTCATTGAGAAAAAACGTAGGAAAAACGCAGGAAAAACGCATATGCCAAAAGCCATGTGGATTTGTTGGGTCTTCGGCGGGCGACGACTTCAAAATCTGGTGCTCAGTTCGAAGCTGTGGATCCCGGATTGATCGCCAAGTGCCAAGTTAGATGGATTGGATACGGGGATCAATCCAGTAAGGTTTAATGAAAAAACAATGGCACATCTTTTACGTAATGTAAGGCATTTACTGGAAGTTCATTAATGATATCATTAAACTGGATATCATTTAATGTTCATTAGTAATGGTTTAATGAGTGATATCCTGTGTGTGTAATTAAGGCATCTACTGGAAGTTCAGGCCCGCTGCTTCTCGAGCATTCTGCATAAGCGTTCGCTGACTCACTGGGTTTAGGGAAAATCTACAGGACACCATTGTTTCTACAAAGAAATATAGGAGGTTCCTGTAACAACTCCTCTTGAACTGGCTGGCTGGTTTTATCATGACCCTTTAACATCATCTTTCCCATTAAAAATTGACATTTTATGGGCTAAATTGCCACTTATTCCTCTCAAATATCAGATCGTTGGTGATATTCCATTATATTCCAATTTGATAATTATATCCAACTATATAATACTATATTATATATATACCAGTAGTACCGCACAAGGCGGTGGCGGAAGTTTCAAAAATAGGAAACCTATAGGAGAAGTTGGTTGTTGTGAACCAGGGATGGCAGAGCGAAGCCACTGATTGACCGAAAGG
>Ga0126342_10017268_pt1 | contig 12493 bp, 10 predicted proteins | sample Cyp1metagenome_FD_92528 | JGI IMG/M metagenome (GOLD analysis project Ga0126342, IMG submission 92528) | Coral microbial communities from Lord Howe Island, Old Settlement Bay, Australia - Cyphastrea 1 metagenome | ecosystem: Host-associated > Invertebrates > Cnidaria > Coral ...
CCTTCTCCTTCTCCTTCTCCTTCTCCTTCTTCTCCTTCTTCTCCTCCTCCTCGTCCTCCTCCTTCGCCTCCATCCCAGCCATAAGGTTCCAAAAAATTACTATTGGAATGCTGACCCCCCCCTAAATTTAAAAAAACCAAAATATATATTAAGGGGGGGGATTTACTATTAGGCAGCCTACATTATAGTCGAGATACCAGCATAAATATGATTTTATGGTTACCCTCTGGTAGTTTGTTACATAGCCATTGAATGGGATATATAATGGGATGTAATGGGATTATAAACCACTTAATGGCATCTACCCTCTGGCAATTTGTTACAGTTTGCTATTGGAAATGGCCATTGAAGTAGGTGATTTACCCATTAACAATGGTTATTTTCCATAGTTATGTTAATTTACCAGAGGATAATATCCCAACATGCCAATCATTCCAGCAATATAGTTGAGATACCAGCATAAATATTCCAGTATATCCCATCATATCGCAGAATATCACCATCATGATACCATGATTTTTGCGGGTGAACTAGTAATAGAACTTGACATTACTTCCCCATATGACCAAAATGACCCCATGAATATGTCGTTGTATCACTACGATATCACCGTGAAATGTCACCGCTTTCCAACCGCCTGTTTCATGATTCTCAGGTAATATTCCCAAGAAATTCCTGGATCCATTGGGAAAACAACAGATCATCGACTCAGCCAATCCAGGTAAGTTGGCTTGGAACCCAATCGACTAGTTCGCCATATATTTAAAAAAACAAAAACATCCATAATCCTTAGTCAACCGAGTGAACCATCCTACTATTATGATCTACTATGCATGTACACACTACTTAGGTCCCAATCAACTAGTTCGTGATGTCCCCAGTAAACCTTAGTTAACATCCTTAGTTAAGATTCGTTAACCATTGTTAACCAAGTTGTAAAAGAAACTTAGCTGTCATAAGTCAATTACTAATCTCCGTTAACTAGTTCGTGATATCCGCATTATCAAAAGGATTTTCCCATGATTTTCCCAGCTATAAAGCTCCATTTACTTCGGGCCTTTTCCATCAGCAAATCATAGACTCATCAAAATCCAGGTAAGTTGGTTTATAACCCCATTATGCCATAAACTAGTGCGCTATATCCCCCATAAACTTTAGTTAACCTAGTGAATTCTTCACCAACTCCAGCAAATCCAGGCTTAAAAGTTACAATTCAAAACCCGTCGATTTTCCCATAGACCTCCACTGTCACCATTCTATCCCCCATTTTTCTCACGGTTCCCCTGCCTCCGAAGCCGCTTCCGGACCCGGGCCCGGCACCGTCTCCATGGTCTCTGCGGGACTCCTGGACGGCGGCGAGACCGTGGTCGACCTGGCCGTGGCAGCTCTTGTCCTGCTTGCAGCCACTGATTTTAGGTCCTTTTGCCACATCCTGTAGTTTAAATAAACATGTTTAAACCACCATTTTTCGGAAAGGCCTGTTTTTTTGAGCGGTGGGTTTCGGCCTAAGATGGGGGAAAACCTCGATCAAGTTTTTGAGAAAATCGCTGAAGAAATCCACGTTCACAACAGACCGTGCTGAATGTAGGCTATTCTATAGCAGCTATAGCACGTCTCTTCGCAAAAGTATGTGTCTGGCACTGCAACACTCTGGTCCGTCTCGCTGCCACTAAGATTAATCCGAATTATTCATGATTAATCTAAAGCCAACAAAAACAAAACAACAAAGAAAAAACAATGTTTCCACAACTACTCTGACCTCTGGACTAGGTGCCAAATCTTTGTTTTTTTTTGGGGGGAGTTTTTCTCGAAGTTTTGGTCTGATCTTGATGAACTCTGGCTTACTCATCCCCGCCACAAGTCACCGTGTCGAGCTGGGCGCGGCAATCTTTGGCGCCTCAGATTTGCAGCGCCAAAGGCATCGTCCATGTTCTCAACATGTTCATCTCTTCATTTATTTTTGTCTGGTCCATGCATCTCTTGAATTTAAAATTGGCAATGAATGAAAATTCATCCCTGGACGTTGCTTCATTCATGAATCGAAACTATACTCAGTCATCCACTTTCATTTGTGTAGTCAGGACATTTATTGATGTGGTTTTATGTTTTGCAATCTATATAAATATATATGTTATATATGTTATATATAGTTAGTTATATATATATATATATTATAGATGGTTATAGAATCAATATGATCAAGATATCTCACCTTTCTGATCCATCTCCACACCGTTCGCACCTCGGGTTGCTCCACCGCTGCGGGCCTGGCTCCAGATATCATTGGGGACTCGGATCATCTAGTAGATATGGCTAGATATGGCTAGATATGGCTAGATACGAGTATGGCTAGATATGGCTAGATAATCCACTTTTTGGGTAGATGAATGATGAGCTTTTTTCGCAAAGAAGTTTTGCTGGTTACAATTGGCGAAGTTGGTCATTTCTGGCTAAGTCGCAACCATTCTGAATCAGTTTTATTCAAGAGATACGGTATGTTCAGACCCCATGGATCCGGCGCTGCGGAAATTGGATGAAATTGGGTAGCCAAGTCCCCTTTCAGGGAAATACCTGGATCCATAGGGAGAAATCACACGCAGTCAGGGATAAGACATGGGATTCGCATCGGTGTATGATGTCCAAAAACCGAACATACCCTCTATCCCTCTGGTAATTGAAGATAGCTATGGAAGCCATGGCCAGCCATGGCCCATTTACATCCATTTACCTATTAGAAATGCTGATGCTTTCAAGTTTGCAAGCTGTGGGCCGTCTTTTCCGCACCAGGCAGAGCAACGTCAGAAACAGCACGGGGCTGGATGACGGGACCAAGCGATGAGAAGGAACAATGATCATCGAACACGTTTGAAAACCTGTGGTTGCTTCGTGGATGTCTTTATTTTGGGGTGCATGTAAAGGGTGGTGGCATGGATTTATATGGGATGGATGTGATTAGTGCCGTTTTTCTTTGGACTCATAGACCTTGGATATGATACACTTATATACAGTAAACATTATATAAACATTATATAACCATTATTTAAACATCATAAAAACATCATATAACAGGCAGGAATAACACCTAGCCTAGATATATATGTGAAATCGCCAAACCGGCACCGCTTTGGTGATTTCACGGAGCTCAGCTGATCGAAAATCGAAGCATTCGAAGCATTTCGACGCATCTTGGTGATCCAATTCTTACCGAAGATTATGCCAAGATGTCTTGTGCGTTTGGGTATGAAAATAGTGTACACTTTAATCCACCGGGTATTGATGATTTTATCAATTTTATCCATTAAAATTGCCATGTCAAGAGTATACCCTCAGATGGTCAATCATGGAAATGAACGATTCTCAATTTATTAATGGTTTCTCCCACTAAAACATACATTTCATGATTTTTAGGATTCCTCATGATTCCCCTACAAAAAGGTAGCCAAAAATTTCGGGCTCACCTATAACATGGATGCTTTCAGTTGGTAATTCCTATAAAGAGGTGCCACATTTGCCCCCAGGATTGAACGACCCCCTGTCTTCCAGCCCCTCCGACTGAGAGGTCCAAATTCGGATTTGCCGAGTGAAAGAGGCATCCAAGAAATCCTATATACCTTTATAGAATCTATCGCACGCTCACACGCATGTATATACTGTATATACTGTATATACTGTGTATATACTATATACATATATATATATATTTATATATACATGTGCATGTGTGAAGATACTGTATTTCTCTCCGTCTATCTATTGATCACTCATTCGAGCACTTATTGTTGAACACTGTTGAAATCTGTTGAACCCCCTGAAGCGGATCATTTACAGGTGCTTCATGTCTGATGGTATACTTGCTGCTGCGCGCAAATCCCGACGAATCCCAGGATCGCTGGGAGTTTTGCTAGGCCAGCCACACGCGATGGCGGGACTCTGTGCATCTCTAAAAGTTCAGATCGAAGAGCGCACACTGCTTGTGGCGGCCACGGGCCCCACACGCAGCAAACAGATAGGTCTGGTCATTGCTGGACTTGCCCTATCTATGGCTAATCTTTCATGCTCGAAAATCATTGAGCTGCTTGGATTGCTGAGTGTAGAATGTGGTCGTTTTGGATATCCATGGCTAAACAATCAATATGATGTTTAATTTCATTGATATCTATATAAATGATGAAATTCTGGTTGGTGGCTTTGAGCCATCCCAAGAACATGAATAATATCAGATAATTATATATCTGGTTGGTGGTTTCAACCCCTCTGAAAATATGAAAGTCAGTTGGGATGATTATTCCCAACTGAATGGAAACATAAAAACGTTCCAAACCACCAACCAGATATAATCTCACCGAATCATCCCGCTGGTGCTTACCAGTGCTACTGGTGACCAGCAACGAACCCGTGCAACAAGCGGGTGATGCAGGTTTGGGTTGGTCTGAACATGGGGAGTTGCTGCAGGTGTACCCCCCGAAATCCACCCAAATATCACCAGATGTGACCCATTGCATGCGGAAAAGGACGATTTTCACGGATTTAGGCCCAATTTTTTAGTTCTCAAAATTCGTCTCCAATGGAGGTCTCAAGTTAAAATTTGCAAGCCATCTAGGCTTCAAGATGTCAGGAAAAACACATCAAAATTCAGCAGTCTGAAATCACAAATTTGAAATCGAAAATTGAAGCTACACTAATGCTACAACCTCCCGTCATCCTGATCACAACTGCCAACAGAGACAGTCACGCTGAACCCAAGTTGCGCAAGCCGATCTGCACCCAGCAGTCTCACCACTCAATGGATTCGAGGGACATGTTCGACATCATTGTTTTACCACAGGGTTTTCCTGCAAAGTTTCTCCTTTCGGATTTGCTCAAGGATGGAGAGGAAATCCAGTATGGGTCATAGCCACTCATCACATTTTCTCCAAGCATTGATCCTATCCCATCCTATCCAGATGTGGGATCCCCTGGGCTACGGTGTAAGGCGGTTTTCTCATAGGGCAGCTCCTGACTCGGGCTGCAGGCACATCTGGAGGATATGATACAGGGGAGTCCTGCACATTTCCCCTTCAGGCCCTGGGAAAACCATTTCTGAGAAACAGAGCGGTGAACAACATGTTCTGACATGTTCTAACAGAACATCAGTTTTTTTTAGGTTGTTTCATGGGAAATTCATGGTGATCATGGTGGCTTTTCCATTACTCATATTGCTATGTTTTTGCTATGCTTGACTACCAAAGAGTAAACTCAGGACCTGGTGTAAGCCACGGTGGATGGTACCAGCCCATTTAAAGATGGAGAAGCCCTAACGTCACTACCCGAGCATGTCTACAGCCTCATTACATGTTAAGTCGGATGAATCACCAAATATCATCAAATACTTCTAGTGACTCTAGTGGTTATGTGTTTCATAAGGGCCAATGTGGTAATGCTACACCCTCAGCAAAAAATGTGTAACTGGCCCCCAGCAAACGATCCCAGCCTGTCTCAGGACAAGGGGTGGCCTGGTGGGGACACTGGTCAAAGGATAAACAGAGGTTCAATCATCCAAGTTTTCGGGTCATTTTATTTTTCATTTTTTATCATCAACCCACTCTGACAGTCAATATTCATTAACCATCTTTCATTGTTTTTCATCAACCCACTCTGACAGTCAATATTCATTAACCATCTTTCATTGCTTTTCATCAACCCACTCTGACCGTCAATATGCATTAGCCATCCCGCCAAAAAGGGATGCTAGACAGCGGCGTCTATGTCGTTTCTACTTTCATGCATTCACCATCCAGGTGTTGCTCTAAACAGTGCTCTGAATTCTGGCTCCTGAGGGATGCTGGATTCCAGCTGCTAATATCACCACGAGCTTGTGAAACAAAAGCGGGCCACATCCAACAAAGCTCAACAAAACGAACAGGCTGACAAAAGCCAAACAAATCCTAACAAAAGCTAAGACAACTATCTTTTTCCTAACGTCTTTTCCATCTGTTGCTATCCATGCCTATCCTGTTTCCTCTCAACTTCTCGGATGCCTGAGTTTTGAACTTGCACAGAGGGCTAATGAGACACAATTAGCATTGTCCGACATATTTCAGTGGCCAAACCTGGTCCAAGATCTTCCAAAGCAGCGCCCGAAAAAAGCAGCTGATGCGATTGCAAGACCCTCTAGTAGCAACCATTAGTTTGCAAAGATTGTGGCTATCTCCCACCCCTGCCTCGAATCGACTGGAACGCTCAGACCCAGAACCTGACTAACGCTCAACCAGCCACTCAGGTGGTTTGTCAATGGGGCACCTCTCAAATCCAACTGGTAATTTCCGTCCTGTTCCCTCTTGGAATGCAATTTTGGGGGTTTCCAGGCTGAAAGTTGCCCCTTGGAGGCACCTCCAACTCTTTTTGGGTGCTAATGGAATGCCATGACTAATAACCCCAAGATTCCAAGATGTTTTTCATAGGCTGGGTACCGGTTTTAGGAATCATGTGTCGCTATTTTGGTGGACCCCCCTCCAATTCACAGTCAGGGTTCACCACCAAATGGCACAAGGTGGCGCCCCCTAGGCGCTAAAGTTGCTTTAGAACCCCATCGAAATGATTTAAATGTATTGTTTTCAGCACCACAGGCCCTAGTTAATGTACTTCCACACCAATTTAACTATGATAATGTGCCCTCTGGTAAACCAACATAACTATTGAAAATGGTCATTTATAGCGAGTTTTCCCATTAAAAATTGTGATTGTTCATAGTTTTTTTAATGTTTACAGGGTATGTGCCACAACACAAAATACCAATGCTTTCCTTCAAGCAGATTACCATAGTGGATCGATGTGCACCAACTCCTGCCGGACTATCAGCTAATTGCCCTCCAGTGACACATGACATGTGGGAAGGTTCCAGGTTCCCATCTTTCAAAAGGGAAATCACCTGTTTTTTTTGTTGTGGGGTTTTGAAGGGAATATGATGTACACAAATTCTCACCAAACAGTCCAGAACGAAATGGTTGGATTGTTCTGAAATATGTTGAATCTTTCTACACACACATACGCCTATTTATGAACATTTACGCGCACAAACACGCGCACGGATTTCGCAAATATACCCATATTTCACACATCTCTGCTAAAAACAGACTGTGCAAAGATGTGCACATCCACATGTATATAGAAGTGTGTATATATATATAATATATTATATATGTATACCTATATATATATATATATACTTATTTATTTTTGTATGTATATATATATGTGTGTATCTATATATCTGTATCTATATAAATATTCAAATACATTTATATCATGCATTAATGGAACTCCGCATTGAACCCAACATCTGCCAAAGTTACGCGCCGATGAGGCGCTCTCGCGGCGCTCCAACGCTGCGACGAGTTGCCTGGGAGCCCCGCAACGAGCCCCGCAAGGAAGTTTAGGGCAAGGTCAACCCCAGATTACCCGGAAAATGGATGAAACATTGTCTATATAGTTTTAACCATCTTGAAAAATATATACTATGGAAAATAAAACGTGTTGGAAACCACCAACCAGACATGAATGAACCTGGATAGGGTAAACTAACATAGATGTGGAAAATGGATGAACATGACCCAAATTTATGGATGAATTAAGCCATACTTAGCCTATGAATATGGTGATTTGTCACATCTATGTCAGTTGAAGTCCCAGATTTTGCTGAAGCCCTAGGGTGTCAAACTGTTTGTGGCAGCAAATCATCACTGTCTAGGGGAAACCGTCCGAATTCATCTAGGTCAAAACGATGGCTTTGGGCTTGGCCTTCTGCAGAAAAGCCTATGCCGTAAACCATCCAGCGGTTCAGAAGATAATGTGTTTTTTGTCGGAGAACCGGTGCGACACCTACATGAGATAAACATAGATAAACCCCAAATTGTAGATGGGACCAACGCCATTCATGGACAGTTTGTTACCACCCAAAGAACCGATGATTCGGAAGATCTGTTCGCCATCACAAGTTTCTTATCCACTTGAAAACTCCGATGAAGGACTATCTACTTATCAATTCAATTACCCATATGCTCCATGTATGGTATATTTACCTACATGACTGGGTGATTTTGTTCGGGCAAATGTTGGTAAATATTCCAGCACCATGGAGCATATGGGTTAGGCTCCACCATGCTGCCAATAGATTCTTTAGCTCAGGCCATTTGCTATACTTCCATTATAATTCCCATGTTTCAGCAAAACTCTGGGGTCTTCTGTACCTCTGGTAAAAACTAGCAGTTGGCGAACTGGAAAATCACCATGTTATAGGTAAATCAAATTTTTAAATCTGCAATTTTCATCCATTTTCCATAGCTATCTTAGTTTGCCAAAGGATAACCAGCTCAACCCATTTCGCACCATGTCCCGCCTGTGAAAATCTTCATTTCTCAAGTCCGGTAGTGAGGACGCCAATCGCTGTTGGGCCTGGTAAATTCGGACCGAAGAGCCGAATCCACGACCGGGGGACCGATCGTATCGCCGTGTTTTTTTCAGATGATGGGGAGTTAATGACATGATCTGGGGATATTTTCAGTATATGAGTATATGACTCTATATATATATACACATTATATATATAATGTATATGCTATACTTTACTATAACTAACAAGTTTGTTTTTGGATAAATCACTAGTGGACACATAAGCATGGTGTATCACCCTGGTTTGATGGATTGAAATGGTTAAGGCGGTAAGCCCAATGCCTAAAACCTAGCCCACCGCTTGGGGTCCAGATAGAGGTATACCCAATAAATCCAAATTGGGAATTGGGAATTATTATTGGGTAAATAGATTACAATAGTAGCAATTCCCAATTCCCAATTCCCAATAATAATAGATTATTGCTTAATAAACTAGATTATTGGGTTTACCTTATTAGACTTGCTATTAATCTATTACAACTGTGGTTAGATGGTAGTAACAAACTACATATAAAAACATATAACTTATGCCTAGGATACAGCCATTCTGGGTTTATGATACCTACCATTGGATAGCATTTGGACATCCACCGTCCACGCCTGCAGGAGATTTGCCAGTTGCGTGGCCATGACTTGCAGCGCGACTTCTTCCCTTTGACCGCTACCTGGGTTTCCCAGCGACAGTCGGACGGGTCATCGCAACGAAAAAATTCGCCTTACAGCAAAACCATGTTTTAAACATCAAGAATATGAAGGTTTCCATACATGGGGTACCCCAATAGCTGATTGGTTTATAATGGAAAATCCTATTGACACAGGGGTACCCCAATTTTAGGAAACATCCATTTGGTGACATGTGATTTGTAATATGAATGATCAAGAATGCCTCTAAGATGTTTCAAGTGTATGTATATATATATATAGATAGACAGAACGTGATGACATATGACATTAAAACTGTACTTCATACTGCTTGGTGATGAACTGTCCAACCACATACTCCAGGTTTTTTCCACCAGAAACGTAGATCCTTTCCCCTAGGGGCCCCCCTTGGGGGCCCCCAAGGGGGGCCTATGGTGACTAAGAACTCTTCATAAACCTCATCCACTGATGAGGTCTTTTGACCCTTCAGATAGGCCATGGCTGTTCTGAAAAAAGGCCATGTTCCGCTGGTCTCTCCGGGTCCCCCTTCGAAATCAACATGGTCTCTCTAAGGTTCTCGGAGCTGAATGCTCCGAATGAAGGCTCCGAATGGATCAATAAATCAGTCATTGATGGAAGGAAGAGTCGGTGGCTGCAGCATTTCATTTGGTCAGCGCAGGCTGAATCCACCTTTCCACTTAGAGACCGGCTTTACTCCTTGGGCCATCACTCATGGGGGTGAAAAACCACCTAATTGACTTTAACATCGCCAAAAAAAAATCAGGGAACAATTGGTTTTCTTCATCCCGGGGTGGCTCTATGAAACCAGTTGTACCATCACCTCAATCAAATAGACCCAAACTAATCACACATTTTAGGTTGAACAAAATTGTCTTCCAACCCCCAATCCATGGTACACGGACGGCATGTTGCTTGGTTGTGGTACCCATTTGACTACCTCCAGAGCATATTTGGACTGTCATGATATTCTAGAATGTTACCTGTACACTCCCAGCCTTTATATTTTAAACTTATAATGAATGATGATTAGTATTGTAAAGTTATAGCATCAGAAAAAACATCAGCTGCGAACCTCCTATCCATAGCTTTCCTCATCTCCTAGTGGCTCACGGTGCTTCGTCGTTGCCGGTAGCCACCATGGGCGCATCCATACATGGTGGGCGGTGGCGTTTCATCTCCCTCCGAGCGCGGCGTGATGAGGCCCATACTCTTGTCCTGGGCCCGACTCGGCACTACATGGCTATGGGGTAAAGTTAGGTATCTGCAAATTGATACTGAAAATTTAAAAATATAACCAACCAACAATCTTATATGGGTCCTTGAAATAAACATATGAAAAGTGATACTATTGATACTATATATACTATATATATACTATATATACTATATATATATATACTATATATACTATATATACTATATATATACATATGGGTCCCTAAAAATCGATGGATGCTGATACTAAAATTACCAAAAACCACAACATCGGTCCCCTGAGTCTGAAAAATGATTTTCCGACATCGGTGGACATCTGAGGTGGTCTCACCACAGAATTTTCGTTGGGAAATGCATGTGTGGGAACATCTATGAATGGTAATCTATAGGGATTCTATAGGGATTCTATAGGGATTCTGTAGGGAGGGATTCTATGGGGATTCAACCTTTTAAGCTGGTTGGCGGTTTGAACTTACCCCTCTGAAAAATGATGGAGTTAAAGTCAGTTAGTTGGGGTTATGAAATTCCCAATATATGGACAAATCGATAAAATGTTCCAAACCACCAACCAGATATATTGTTATTCCAATTATTAACCACTATTAACCATAGATTAACCATAGATTAACCAGGAAAATTCCATGGTTCCAAACCACCAACCAGTAATTCTGTGGGGAAATCAGCTTGCGAAAATCGATCGTCTGAAAGTGGGACTGGATAATGGGACTATCATCTCGCAGGCAGGCGCATGTGTATATACATATTGTATCCAGCCAACAAAAAACATGCGGAGAAAGGAATTCAAGCAGTAACCAAAAGGGTAGCTATAATGCTGCTTTTGGGGCTCAACCCTACAATAATTGCCATATAAAAGTAAATGACAGTAGCAAGGGGTGATAAGGGATGTGTTGAAGGCGCCAAGAACAACCGCCCAGTACAACCAAGGCTTATGGAAGCCCAGTAGCAATGTGGCAACTGCCCAAAAAAGTTTCACTTCCTTCAGGTCAACGAAGATATTGGGTATCAACATCAGGATCTCTAAATGGTTTTGCCCAAGCGAGCTATAAAAGAAAACACAAACTTATTCCAGTAGATTCCCCACATGGTGGATTTGCCGATGGGATGTGTTCGAAGAAGAAACACATTCTTTAGCAGATCCGGGTCATGCATAAACTTTAAACTAGATCCCCATATTCTAGATGGTTAAAAACCTATTACCCTCTGGTAATTTAACATAGTAATGGAAAATCACCATTTTTAATAGGTAAATCAACTATTTCTATGGCCATTTTCCATAGCTTTTTGTATGTTCACCAGAGGGTAAAACATATTAAAACCAATTTATAGATGATTTTCCCATTAAAACCTCCATTTATAAGGGATTTTCCATGGCTATGTTAAATAACCAGAGGGTAAAACATCTTAAAAACGCCTTCCAAGTCTCTGACACTGTGCTGGCAGACTGAAGCGATCGACTGGTGACCTGAGCAATTCACTCATGGACAAGGCAGGTGGCTAGTAGGTAATATGGTATGGTTGCATACTAGTATGATACTAATATATATATATGTATATATTATATATATATAGACACACATATATATATATATATATATATATATGCACACATATATATACATATATATAGATAGATATTAATCTACGATTTAATATCCCATCAGCCATACCAATATTAAATACGAGTGATCTGAACCACATCATTTCCAAACCATATCATTATTATCATTCTGAATCCCCCACATCTCAGATCATCTCAGTTGGGTCAATAATGTTCAATAGATGAATCCAACAAAAACACAAAACATTTTTTTAAACAAAAAACGCACAAATATATATATATATATATATAAAAATATTTATATCTCAAACCTCTGGGAGAGGTCAGGCACGAACGCGGCACTGCGTTGATTAAAATTACTTTACTTCGTGTGATCCCCACCATGACATTTATACATTTTCTTACTGGCAAATCTTCTGGCATTCTATCTGACATATCTTCTGGCATGCAGTCTGGCATTCTATCTGGCATAACTTCTGGCATGTGTTCTGGCATTCTATCTGGCATATCTTCTGGCATTCTACCTGGCATTCTATCTGGCATATCTTCTGGCATATGTTCTGGCATATCTTCTGGCATTCTATCTGGCATATCTTCTGGCATTCTATC
>Ga0126342_10017269_pt1 | contig 12492 bp, 11 predicted proteins | sample Cyp1metagenome_FD_92528 | JGI IMG/M metagenome (GOLD analysis project Ga0126342, IMG submission 92528) | Coral microbial communities from Lord Howe Island, Old Settlement Bay, Australia - Cyphastrea 1 metagenome | ecosystem: Host-associated > Invertebrates > Cnidaria > Coral ...
ATATTCCATTATATTCCATTATATTCCATTATATTCCATTATATTCCATTATATTCCATTATATTGTACACATCCAAATTCTTTCAATTCTGTCCACCACATCCTTTCCCATACTGGCGTATTGGCTCTGCATTTGACCCTGGAGGCCTCTTGGGTATTGGCTCTGCATTGCTTGGAGCGAGCCAGGCCATTTAAACATTCTCCTGGATTAAAGATACAGATTATACATCGGGCTCTTATATCAGTAAAATAGACTTTTATATTACGGGATTTTCATATTATATTGTAACCTTTCTATATCGAATAGGAAATTAAACTACTTCACATGTGTTGTGTGCATGTAGGGGTTTATCATTATCCACGAGTTGGATAATGATATCTTGATTGACAAAACAGTTATTTTTAGACGGACAGAGGGTTTTGAACACTGCTCAACTGGCTGTTGGTTTAATTATTAGTTAATTCGTTGATTAGTATGCGTAGTGCATTGGTGTTTTAGTCAGAAGATTGGTTAGTGGCAACGTTTACCCTCTGGTTATTTGGTGTAGCTATGAAAGCCATGGCCCCTATAGACGATTTACCAAAGATAATTATAGACGATTTACCAATTATAGTTTATGTGTATATTTATAGACGATTATTGATAACTTATAGACGATTTGCCTAATAATTATACATGAAACAATCAACTATAAATGAAAGATTTTGCACTGCCATGGTTGATTACCGGAGAGTGCATATAGATACTATATATAATACAATATGTATAATATGTATAATATAAATATTAAATATATATTTCATACAATACTATACATATATTATAACATAATATGTATATATATATATTCATTTGTATATATTCATTTATATACATTGTTGGGAGGGGGTGGTTCGGCCATCGATAATCAAAAAACGGAGGACAGGAACTCGGCAAAGTGGCTGTTCGTAGCACCACAACTGGGGATGCACCCCCCAGAAAAGAATGGGGGCCTGCAAGGTCCAGTAAAATAATTGCAAATTACGTTCCTATCTTTTGGAGTTGTGTCATGGCAATGTTATGGTATGATATGGCAATGATCCTATCCATCAAAATCGTTTGATTATGGGGTTACTTTTTTTTTGTCATGTTTTGGGCGTTGTGACCGTGTGACCCATGTACTTATCATGATTCATCAGTTATTGCTGGTGTTATTGCAGGGTCCCAGGGTCTTTGAGGTTGCCATACTCCATGAAGTTGATTCCACAGCATTGCAGGTTTGTTTGACCGACCTGGAGAGTGTGGTGCCTTTGTTGGAGTTGCGACCTGATTGCAGTGGAGAAAAACATGAGACGTCATGGTAGATGGAAACAACTTAAGTCAGGGATGGTGATAGGCACAAGTGGGGTGCCAAATAAGTTTTGACAAGATGGCTGGTTGGTGGTTGGAACGTTTTTTATGTTTCCGTATATTGATTGGGAATAATCATCCCAACTGACTTTCATATTTTTCAGAGGGGTGGCTCAACCACCAACCAGATGGGATTTGTTTTTTCAGAATTCTTCTGGGTCAACAAGTTCGATCCACTTTGATTGACCATGAAACTTTCCTTCAAACTGGGTTGCTTTGGGTTTTGATCGTCGTCTCGCAGAGTGATCTAGCCACGCAAGAATTTCATGAAAATCATCGGGCAGGGCAAAATTCAAGTCGCAGTGATGTGCAGATAAGGAGCGTTTTTTTGTATGTACTAGTGCATAGGTATATACATGATTTATACATGTACATACTTAATACCACTTAATGCTGGTTGGTGGTTTCAAACTTTTTTTTTCCCATATATTGGGAATGTCATAATCTCAACTGACGAACTCATATTTTTCAGAGGGGTAGGTCGACCACCAACCAGTGCATCTGCCATAGAAATTGATACGAAAAGAGTGGCGAATCCACATCACTCATGACACCCAGCAGCTGGCGCCCATGGTGGCGATGTGTATGGTCTATTAGGAAAGTGGACTTTTAAAGACTATAATCATCTATAATCCAACTATATGGTATAATTATATGGTATTTATATGTATATTTATATATTTTCACACTATATATATAATCATCTATAATCATCATATATATATATATACACAATATTTAAACACTATATGGACTTTATATATATGTATATAATCATCTATAATCCAACTAACGTGTGTAATCTACTATTGACATCTGAATATCTAAGCACTAAGCACAATTTTATCACAACTGGAACTTACACCGTGATGAAGCAGGAATATTCACCTCAACCAGTACTTCAATCCCTTGCTGCGGAATCAAGCAGCTTTGCAGTGCAAGAAGCCCCAGTGGGGCGTTAGCCGCGCATGATGGACATGTTGGGAAAGAATCGAAAATTCCAAGGTCTTTTTATTCCTGTTTTCCTCATCAAGATGACCATGGTGGTAAATCCCCGTTTTGGGGTTATCTTTTTTGGGATATAGCTTTTTTATTCCTGTTTTGGATTGAGCCATATAAACCATTTGAAGAGAAGCTTAAGCCACGGGTGGACAAAAGAGATTGTGATGCTGTGAAGAAAAAAATGCATTTTTGTGGCTATCCATACATATCCACACTACCAGATTATATATATATATAAAATAAATATGTATTTAAATATGGATTAATATCTGGTTACATATAATCTGGATTATAATAAATAAGTGATATTACATATTACATATATATATATATGGATTAATATGTTTTACTTTCTGGTGAATATAACATCCATGTCGTTTTTCTTTGTTCGGTTTCCTCAAAAACCGGCACCATGTCATCATGTCGTCATGGTGACCTCGAGAGGCGTCGAACATTCCTGGTCAATTTTCCGGAACGTGCCCAGCATGTGATCTGTTCACTAGAGTTGATCGAAATATGTTTGGTATATGTTTCGTTTGTTAGATTATACATTATTTTTATATGTATATCTAGGTCAATCTTAGATGGATACTTTAATCCTTTAGTCTTGTGGTTTCAATGGGAATATCTACTAACCAGCAAAGTTTTTTTTTGCAGGGTACCTAAGATTGGCAATGATATCAACTATATATCAACTATAAGTCTTATTGTTTTATGCCATCGCCGAGTGTTTGACCTCATTTGAACTTCTCAGCATTGTATGCTTTGAAATGTCTACAGATCCGTAAATATTCATGTACCTATACGGATATACTGATATACAATATATGCACATATTGTTGCAAGATCTGACCTCCAGTGAAAGTCTGTCTTATTTCAATTTGGTTTAGTTGATTCTTTTGGCCTGTCTTTTTTGAGAAACCGCCCAGCAGAATTCTCAGGCACGATTTATTTCTGCTTTCTTGGTGAATCGATGGTGTTCATTCTGGGGATGGGTCATCCAGCTATCTATCCCAGCTATTTGCTGTGAACACCGGGGCTTCAGGGTATTGCCATGTTTCAATGAACATCGCCATATTGAGGCATGTCCGCTTTGCGTTGTAAATTTTCTCTGCGTTTAAGAAAGAAAACACAAAAGTTTGGCATATGTTGGATTTGTCCTCAGATAGGCTAAACCCCAAAGTTCCCTGGTTCGGCTTGTTCCATTAAAGTTTCCATACATCGGGTAGTAACCGGGTAGTAAATATCATGCGGTTGGTTATATAATATCACCTGAAATATCACTCTTGTAGCCATCCCCGATGCCCCAGAAGATATCCCCAGTCTTAAGCACGAATGATTTGGGATGATCCAGACGAGCATCATTTTTCCCTCTGCCATCCATATGCATGGGGTTTTCCATAAACCATCCAGCTATTGGGGATTCCCCATTTATGGAAACCTAAGTATAGCCTGGCTACTTGTGAAGTGGAACAGCACCTTCCTAGACCACCAGATTTCCAAGGTTTGACTGCTCGGCCGTATCCGTGGGGCTCGGAGATTTCAGGTATCGGTTTTTTCGGGGGTGATGGGTCAAGCAGCAGAAATCGCATGGATCTCATGGCAATTTTAACCAATAAACTTCTGTGTTTAACCATAAAAAACGCTGGTCTCACTAGCACATAAGTGGAGAGTTCACCAGCAGAAACAAGGATTTTTTGAGCAACAAAGACTGAGAATTTAGGTGGCACAGATGGGAAGACTCATCGAAATGGGGACAATAAAGCGTGAAAAACATTAGAAACACGCTGATCTAAGAATCACGGCAAATGGCATGTTCATGTTCGCCAACCGATATTCGGACATTTGAAGCAAAAGATATGGTTCAGAGTCGGGTTATACTGGCTTCAATGAGGATCATGAACGCACGAATTGGAAAATCCCAGCTTCAACCAATGTTGGTAAGTTTGGGTATGACATGAAAGATTCCATTTCCGGCAATGATCAATGCTGGTAAACGACAATTTGAAGCTTTTGTCATAATAATCCCACTCCCCCTTCCATGTAAGTTCCCTATAGTTCCCTCGCGAATGATGCTCCAAAATGAATCCATGGGCCGGGGAACCATGCCATTGGTCGCTGTAGTCACTATTAAAGTGTCACTAGTTAGTCGTATTGATGTTCACCCATGTTGATTCAGAGTTTGTTTACGTGAATGTATGACACATCAGAACACAACCACTGACAAACATGACGTAACCATATTATATAATCTGGTTGGTGGTTTGGAACATTTTTCCATATATTGGGAAGAATCATCCCAACTGACTAATATTTTTCAGAGGGGTTGAAACCGCCAACCAGATGATATATTATAGCATGCCTGGAACCAATGGATCAACACCTCTGAAACAAGAGTCACAAAGGGTCATGTCCGTTCAGGTCTAAAGATACTTCATCATATATATATAATATTATTATATGACCATCCATATATATATATATATACACATGTACATCTGTATACATGTACAGCATCACACAGGACCATTTCTACACATCCACGCCTGGATGCTTGATCCACAGTGTAACATAGCAACATAGCATAGGTTACCCACCTCTCAGGAATGGCCACCCATAGTCCACATCAAATAAAATCACATTTTGTTCATGTGTATATTAGATAGATAGATAGATAGATGGATGGATGGATGGATGGATGGATTGATGGATTGATGGATAGACGGATTTATGGATTGATGGATTGATGGATTGATGGATTGATGGTTTGGTAGGTAGGTAGATAGGTAGATAGGTAGATAGGTGTATCGATAGATTTGCAGATAGGTAGATATACTGTATGGATACATAGACAGGAAGTATTTCTAAATGGCTCCCCATTGGTTCGCTAGACAGCTCCCTCTTTCAACGCTCAGACCCCTGTCGCCAGGTTTGGTTTCGGGTCCAGTGGACTTGGTTTTGATGGCAGAAGTCGTTTACAATGCCGAGGCGAGGACGCGATTTCTACCCTCTGGTAAACATACAAAAAGCTATTGAACATGGCCATTGAAATAGTGAGTTTTCCCATAAAAATGGTGGATCTTTCCATAGTTTATAGTTGATTTACCTATTAATAGCATGGTGGATCTTCCCATATATAATGGAAAATCAACTATAAACTTATCGCCTATTAAAAATGGTGATTTCCCATAACTATGGCCTATGGTTGATTTACCTATTAAAAATGGTTGAAACCACCAACCATAGTTCTCTGTAAACGTTTACCAGAGGGGGTTTTCGCCTCGGTGCCCACTTCGTTGGCGTCGCGGCCAAGGCCTCCAAGGCCTTGGTGCAGTCGCTGGCGGCCTTCGCAAAAGGTGCGGACGAACGAACGAATGGCCGGGGTTGGATCCGGTGGTTTTTTTGGGGTAGTTGGTGAGGGTTTCATATGGCTTCATAGTGTTTTCATAGTGTTTTCATAATGTTTTCACTGGGTTTTCATCGCGCTTCATTGGGTTTTTATTGGGGTTTTCACTGGATTCCATGGGGAAAATGATGTCCATTCAATTAGATATGTAACACATATGTCCATTTAATTAGATAGGTAACATGTGTATATGATTATGTATGCAAAGGGTTAAAATTACTACTTGAATTGATTTACCCACTTTCGAACTCAGTATCGGATCTAGCTCAAATTGGATCCCCACTGGTTGAGCACAGATTGGAGTCGTTCCGGGTTTCACTGTATTTTGTATACCTTAAGTTTGTGATATATATATATATATACAATAAATCCCTCTAAAATTAGAAGCCAAATTCAAGAGATCTTTCATGTCATAATCTTAAGCTTTTTCCTATGGACAACTGGGCTTTTCAACAGCTTCTACTTGGGATGATCCGATGATCATCGATGATCCAACGGCATGGATTCTTTTTGTAAACCTCCCGTTGGAAAGGAATTGCAAGTTGCCATTATTTTAATGATTTTGTTTTTTGGTGCAACATATATATATAATATAATATTTAGATATAATTATACTATATATATATTTATAAGTACACATATATATGTGTGGCATACTTTATGGATATATTAGGCATGGTAGTATATAGAAATCTAGCAACAACAATAGTATTAATACTCATATACCCAAATACGGAGCATCAGAAGCATCACTGGGGGATTATTCCAGGATCATCTTACTGTACCAGGGGGTTTGAAGCAACAAACAGCTACCAGGTCATTCCCAGGACATGGAAAGTTACCCTCCGGTAATCAAACGTGGCAGTGGAACATGTATCATTTATAATTTATAGATGATCTTCCCATTAAAGCCGCCATTTATAGGGGATTTTCCGGGGATTTTCCATTGCCATGTTTGATTACCAGAGGGTAGTCTGGAGTCATGGTGGTTCTGGCTCTGAATTGAGGCGACTACTTCCAGTTCTTGGCAAAGCATCATACGCATAAAAGGCATTGACTTTATTTGATTTCGGGATGGGAAAATGGCAGGGTTACATTTATAACGATTATTTGCATGCCCACTTCCTATTTTGATGTTCGCTATCAGTCCGGGTTCATTTTCTCATGCCTCCTTTGCATGGCGAGGCCCCAAGACGCCAAAGTTGCTCATGTGCTATCGAAACAGGCTGCAGCTATTGGGGAGTATCGAATATCGAAACAAATACATAGAAATATGTACCGATTTTGATCTGCAGTTTTGATATTGCAGAAATATGACCGTTTTTTGATCTGCAGTTTTTTGCGGTATTCTTCAAGAAGAACACTGATCAAAACTGATGTGGAATTCAACTTCACTTGCAGAGATGGGTGCATGTAGCTGTGGTTCCTGTCCTGCAGACGTTGCCAAGTAATGAAGGTCGTGTTGTGCTTTGATATTATTACCTTACATGAATGAATACCTAGAGGAGTATCACATGTGTATATATATATATGTATATATGTATGTATTCATTAGTATATCTGCATATATACCACTGTTTTCGTCATGTATACATACATACATACATACATACATACATACATACATATTCCCTTTCATGAATGAATACCTAGAGGAATATCACATATATGTATGTATATATTATATATATATGGCTTCATTATTATACCTGCATATATACCACTGTCTATGTTATGTATACATTAATTACATTACATTACATTACATTAGATTACATATGGTGGGCAACCTTCCGATTCTTGCTGCGCATTTGTTTTGCTGATATCATCCCCAAAAAATCATGGTGGACATTTGACCAGGAACGAGGGTGACCCAGTCATTCGGCGGCAGGGTGGGGGGATTCAACCTTGACATATTGGGATTTTGAAGCTCCCAGAAGCTAATAATGTGTAAGAATGATTGGAAGCTACAAATATGTTCAGGAAGCTACGCATATTTATTTATTTATATATATATATGTATATATATATATATTGGGAATACATGGGAATGTATTGAAACATAAGGATACATACGGATGATAGGGGGAGATGTTGTAACAAAACATAGCATCAGCAAAGCTGACCCCCACCAAAAATTAAACAACTTCTTCATGTTTTTGTTGTTGGGTGGTGTGTGTTTTGATTGTTTTTTTTTTTTTCTAATGGGTAATATCACATCTCCACTTTTCTTCCTGGTTGGTGGTTTGGAACATGGCTTTTATTTTCCATTTCATATATGGGTTGTCATCCCAACCCCCTTGACGAAGTCCATCATTTTTCAAGCTGGGCACATTGCACCACCCACCGGGTTCTTATTAACCATCATTAACCATATAATAACCATATATTAACCATTATTAACCATATAATAACCATATATTAACCATGACTAACCATATAATAACCATTACTAACCATATAACCATATATTAACCATTATTAACCATATAATATCCATATATTAACCATTACTAACCATATAATAACCATATATTAACCATTACTAACCATATAACGACCATATATTAACCATTACTAACCATATAATGGCCATATATTAACCATTATTAACAATATAATAACCATATATTAACCATTACTAACCATATAATAACCATATATTAACCATTATCAACCATATATTTAAAGCCATCAACCAGTTTCCGAAGAAGCTCATCCCTTGGATGTCCCATCCGAGGCCTTTTTCCATAGCTTAGCGGCAGCAGGATTTGAGATTCAGGAGATGCAGAGCAAGGCCAATGGGGAGAGGTTATCAATCAGAATGGGGGGGAAAAACGGAAAAGCCGACTGTCATACAACATAATATAGTAAAATCTATGTAATATTGTATATATATATATATACGAATTACATTCATAATCATGCACATACAGTTTATATATATATATTATAATAAATTTTATTTTATTTTATACTATATATATAATTACACATGGCAAATACGTCGACATAACCAACTTTGTGGGAGAGAAACTCCAAAGACGTCCATGATTTTTCGGATCTGGAAATGGCCGGCTGTTTCTGGTGGATCTGGAGTTCAAGGGACTTGAACCAAGAGATACCGACATTACGACATGTGCCTTGCAAGACCAAGAAATGGCAAGAAGATACGCTCTGGTAACAGAACACGGCCATGGAACATGGCCCACTTAGTTTGATGATTTACCATAGAACATGGTGATTTTTCATAGTCGTAGTTATCTTAAAGTACCATAGGGTAGACAAAATAAGGATAGCCTCAAGTATGGGAACATGGCAATCCCTCAGATCATTGTGCTATCTAACATGTCTAACATCGGAATTTGTTCGTTGCCATTACTGATTGCCAGATGGTATGTTGCCAGTTGTCAGAGTGTGGCTCGTGTTTTGGAATACGAATGGAATCCCTTGTTGTGTCGCCCAGAAATGGACCAGTGATGGACCCAGTTCTAAACTTACGTACGAATTTCGAATGTGTGCAGCCATACCCAAGTAGCAACCAGTGATGGATCTAGTCTGGCTGACCTCTAGGAGAGGATCCAGCATTAAACTGCCTGGATTCAGAAGCAAAATTGATAGGCCATCAATGGGTACAGTAAGTAACACAACACCTTTCAGTGAATAAGCGCTTTTAAGTGTATTCCCAGTTGATTTGAAATCTCCGTGTTGATAGGTTGAACTAAAGATCCAAAACATCTAGTTGCAATCCATTTCCACTTTATTCATCAATGTGTTTTCTCCTTCCACTTTTGAGTTTGATCCAACAACATTGACTTGAAGGAGTTCTATATCAATCCTACCTCCAACTGGGTATATACCCTCATGAAATTGAACATAACTATGGACAACGGGTCATTTAGTTTGATGATTTACCACTATTTACCTATAGAAAATTGTGCGTTTTTGTTCCCATAGTTTTTTCAACAATTCCGAAGACGGGTAAGTCTTGGAAGTTGATTCCAGCTGGACAATTGGAGATCTTGCCCAGTGACCCATAGTGACCCAGGCCTCAAGATGTCCTGATATCTACATCCTGCAGCTCCTGTGGACAAAAGACCGAGAAAACGGAACAGTCAATGGATGTCGTTCAAACATTCTGTATGGGATCCTCACCCACAATGATGAAACATGTGGATACAACCCACACGAATGATGAAACATGCCACGTGGATCTAAACCCACAAAAACATGGGATGAAATTGTGATTTACAGATGTTGGCTACCCCAAAATCTTCGCCTCGCACCCTTCTTGCGGACCCAAATCACTAGCACCATACAGTCGGTCCACGACGCCAATGGCCTTACAGGATGCGGCATCCCCTTCATGACTTAGCATTTTGATGGGTGGGATTCCAGCCATCAAAACATGGGTGCTTTGTTATTGATTTACCCTCTGGAAAACTAACAGTTTGCTATGGAAAATTACCATCTTTAATGGGAAAATCCACTATAAAGGGCCATTTTCAATAGCTATGTTAGTTTACCAGAGGGTACTAACATTACACATAAAAGAAGAGTTGAACACCTGGAAAATATGATGGAGACATTATAGAACTACCATCCTGGAAGCACTGTTCTTCAATGTTTTTGGCTGTTATACTGATGGGGAACGACCCAAATGTCCATCTCCATCTGGCTGAGCAAATCCTAACATGGTGGCAAATGAGGCTAATGGACAGGAAATCATCCTCAACATTTGTTGTTAATATTACACACTTCTTTATCTTCTTTGGGATTTGCGAATCAATATAATTATTGAGAATCTGCCAGATATGAGACCACGAAATAGTGAGGATCATTCCAAGCATTGGATAATATGACTTAATATGACACATTTCTGGTGCCAGATCCATGATTGATTGGCGCGTCTTGAACTGCTGCAAGCTACTTTCTGTCACCAGCCTGAGATGTTGCATGCGGATGATATGTGTCTCTTAAGCAACGGGGATCAATGTGACCAGAGGGCTTTTTTTAGGGCAATTCATCGGGGTGGTTCCCCCACAACAAGCTGTGCCTGACATACGGATGAACTTGTGGGAACCACCATCTGAGTGGATATTAAAAGCTTCACTACAATACTAGAACGTCTGCAGAAGCGATGATTAGTTCTGCAAGGAAAGCATTTCCAAATCACATGTGTGTGATGTTCGCGAATCAGCAATGATTGAGCCAGATGCATCAACTTTGGATTTAAAAGTGTCAAACAGATTCTGGACCTTGCTGATATGGTTGAGGCTTGCGCAAGTCATTCAATTGGAAAAACTGATACGGGTTTGTTTGAACATATGGTACCTCTAAATCCACTGGCTAGTCATCATCTTCCCAATTGAATTGCCATTTAGAAGGTATACCCCATTTTCAGACAGACACATAGTGAATGATATGTTGGTGATGATCTCGCCTTCTGTGCGGCTCATTTGGGCTCAGTAAATTTAATTTGCCAACGATTTAGTGCCACGAATCTTCACTGCCATGGACGGAGACAGGCGCCTGGAGACCATGAGATATTGGATCTATTCTTTTGCGGGCGCAGTTTTGGAGGGTACCCTCTGGTAAACTAACAGTTTGCTATGGAAAATTACCATCTTTAGTGGGTAAATCAACTATATATTTATAAATGGCAATTTTCAATAGCTACGTTAAATTACCAGAGGGTAATTATTCAATATTGGGGTGATGTGACTAATTAATATTAATTATGCATCATAAGCTCAATTGTGAATTGACCACGAAGCATCAATCGTACCATTCAGGGCAGCTCCGCGCACTGCCAAGGCACCATCTCAATTCTACCAGTAAAAGCATCAAACATTGCCGTTTTTTACCATGTTTAGATGATGCTTTTGCCATGTTTTCAACATGATAAAACCATGATACATTCTGATTGGTGGTAGAGATTCCCATGCGGGGCTCGGGACTCGGCTTCGTTGCGGTAGAACTATTATAATACTGCTGGTATATATATACATCTTAAACAAGGGTAACTTCCCAACATGTTTATCATGTTTCCAGTCTATCTATACATATATATATATATACACATAATCATACGGCCAATCATATATATATATATGTATACACATCTTTCAAAAGGGTAATTTCCCAACATGCTTATCATGTTTCCAGTCTATCTATACATATATATATATATATACATCTTTCAGAAGGGTAATTTCCCAACATGTTTATCATGTTTCCAGTATATCTATACATATATATATGCATATATATACTGTAAATATATACATATAATCATATGGCCAATCATATATATATATATATATATTTATACACATCTTTCAAAAGGGTAATTTCCCAACATGTTTATCATGTGTCCAGTCTATCTATACATATACATATATATATACATATATATATATATATACATCTTTCAGAAGGGTAATTTCCCAACATGCTTATCATGTTTCCAGTATATCTATACATACATATATATATGCATATATATATACATATAATCATATGGCCAATCATATATATATATATACACATCTTTCAAAAGGGTAATTTCCCAACATGTTTATGCTAGCGGGTGGAAAACCGCGCGTGTAGTCGTGCAACTTTTTGAATATGGGGGTTGGGTGGGGTGGGGTGGGGTGGGGTGGGATATTAACGTTCATGTACCTTGCGTACA
>Ga0126342_10017270_pt1 | contig 12492 bp, 14 predicted proteins | sample Cyp1metagenome_FD_92528 | JGI IMG/M metagenome (GOLD analysis project Ga0126342, IMG submission 92528) | Coral microbial communities from Lord Howe Island, Old Settlement Bay, Australia - Cyphastrea 1 metagenome | ecosystem: Host-associated > Invertebrates > Cnidaria > Coral ...
AAGGTTGCCAAATCATCGTCTTCCGACTCATCCTCATCCTCTTCTGATTCTGAGGACAATTCCATGCAAGTGAGCCCATTGAAAACCGAGCTGCAAGAGAAGGACGCAGAACTGACCAAGGCAAAGGAAGATTTCGAGTCCATCTTCAGTGCTCTGCATGCGTGCCAAGCTCAGCTAAATCAGGCAGAAGAAAAGATCAAGGATAAGGACATGCAGATTGCCCTCTTACAGCAACAGAATGCAGAGATGCAAGCAAAGTCCGAGTCTGATGATGAGATGATGACTTCGGATTGAACCCTTAGAACTCTTTAAGCCTGCGCGTGTGCAGTCGAGTTTTGATCCTCCACAGTGACGCGACAAAAAGCTACAAGTGCCATGTCCCAGGGGTGCTTCATGACAATGTGGTGCATTGCAAGAAGCGAGTGAAAGTCGGTGGGAAGTGGCGCTGGAAGAAGCCGAACTATGTCAAGGTTGTTACCCACAAAGTCCCAGGGAAAAAGGGATCTATCCGTTGCAAGGCCGGCACCCAGGTGATTGACAGAACCTGGAGATTCTTGAAAGATCGGGTCCAGATCAACCAGAACTGTCGTGCTGGCTCTGCTGCCCTACGAGCGAAGCTCCGTTCGGCGCAATACGAGTATGGGCATAGAAACCAAGATCTTTGGGTGGCCACTGGAGCCCTTTGCTCATGGGAAATGACTAAGTTCATCCAGTCGGCGTGCTCATGGGAAATGACTAAGTTCATCCAGTCGGCGTGATCGGTCTTGCCGGAAAACAAAGGAAGTCGCACTTCATGCGTCTTATTGTCTGGAGATCTATTTCTGCTGTCTGTCATGCAAACTAATGTATTTCATCTGTGCAAGGGTCATACGCCATCCTTGTCGTGTGCAGGCAACTGCACGATCGTCGTACTGTGCAGGCAAGCTGTTTCGTCTGAACTTTTGCGACTCGAGCAACAGAATGTTCAAACACGTCTGAGGCTTGCAAACCTGCTTCTGCAACTTGTTCATGCTGAAACTTGCCAAGAATCATGCTGCAAAGTGGATTTAAATGTCGAATTGCCTGTACCATATCTGCTGAAAAGACACAGGTTTTCACAAGGCATCATGTTTCGAGTGCAAGCTACTGGCTACAAGATAGCAAAAGGTAGGTTTTGGGGGGGCTAGCTAATATCTATAATATATATATATATATATATATATATATATATTATACTCAATATATATATATGTGTGTGTGTAATATGGGCCGCATAGATTTACTGTATTTTGCTGGTGTATATATATATATATGTGTGTGTGTGTAGAATTCTATGTTAAATTGTGCTGATTGATTTTGCGTCGTTCCTTGTCAGTGTATATCCATGTTGAGCTATTTTTAGTGCTATGTGCCCCGTGTTTCAATTGCATAGATATGTCAGTCCCATTCTTGGCATCCATTTTTGCTGGGTTCATCTTGTACCAAGTTATGACTCAACCTGCTCCAAACGACTTTTTGTTGGCCCAAGTTCGTGCGCAAATCATCCAAAACCGCAAATACATCCTGTTGATATCTGTTGATGGTTAATAATGGCGAGATTCTTTGGGGGGGTCCTTTGATTCAATATGACCGGCATGACTGGAAATGGCGATGGAGAAATATGACCCATATCCACAGCAGTTCATGCTGTGTACTCGGGTGAGGTTATGACGGGCCCGCAGATCTCACCTCAACATGCTCGAGAGTTGGCAACAATCAACCGGTCCATGCACATTTTGGGCAGCTGCTTGCAGCTTCTCAGCTTGTGAAAAGCCACGTCACCGGGCAAAGGACATGTTCGTACTGACACTGCAAATGGTTTCTGATGTTTTGTACGATTCCATGTGGCCCCTCTATGTCCCAATGAGTCGATGTCACTGGAATCATCTTGTACATCCTTGTATATGTTCGTTTGATTTTGTTTATATTTTCCTTTCACACCAGGGCAGTGGGCTGCAAGGAAAGGAACCACTTTTGCATCGCATCAAAACCAAGGACCCTCTCGAAGCCGCCTGTCTACAAGCGAGGCATCGAGGTTGACAGGCACGTGCCCTACAGGGACTCTACATTGACACTTCTGCTTCTCGCCGGCTTCATAAATAGTCAATTGCGACCAGAGGATGGGCTCGGTTGATCTATTGCGTTTGTTTTTTTTGGAGAGTGGTCCAACTTCTAAACAGGTTGTCGGCAGCGTGATGATTTCAAGCTTCACATGGTTCTTTCCAGGCCGCATACCTGGCATACCTCAAGCACTTTCAACAATTTTCAATAGTGGTCTCTTGAAGGATCATCACAACCTGACCCTTTCCTTTGCACGGACGCAGTGACCTGTCTCTTGGTCCGACACCTAGGTTGCGAGATAGCCTTGCTGGCAACAGTTACACGCTGATGATTTGCACTATTTGTTGCTGCTCCGCTCAATCTTGCATTTTTTGCCAGAATGTTGCATTCACAATGCCATCATTGGTGTGCACAAAGGCTTAGCTAAGACCTAGCGTTTGCTCAACTGCACATGTGGATGTGATGCAAAATTGCACTGTACGTTTCTAAGCACGGTCAGTAAAGGGTCTCCAACAGATTGTGTTGAAATTGTTTTATGTAGGAGGCCCTGGGTAAAGCGAGCAGTGGTGGGAGAACTCTTGAGTCCATGACAGCTCATTGCGAGGCTCAGTTCTCTATCAGATGCAGACTCTGAGCACATTGCGCTTTGCAGATCGAGTGACGCAGTTTGAAGTCTTTGTATATAGATGTCTCGAGGTCCAGTCAATCTTATTGATTAGAAGATGCAAGATAGATAAGATTAGATGGCGATCTAGGGAAGGACATACAGTAATTTGCCCAACAGCCCAACAGCGACTAAATCAGACTGTCATCGGACGTATCCATGATAGAATGGTTCCAGGCCTTCAGCCCTGTGAACAGGGATGGTGTTGGAGCTTCAGCACACTTGAAACCTACGAAACCTATCGCATTGCATCGCACTGCTAAATACAGGTATTATGAATGACACTAATTACATGATAATACAATTTTATACAAGTTTCCAGCTTCTATAGCTTTCCATAGGTTTCCACATGTTCCGCCAGCGTACGACAGCCCAAACATCAACATGGGGCACAGACAGCGAGCAGCCATAGCAGCCACAATTTCATCAAGGACAGGGTCACCACGGACTGTTCTTGTGTGCCTCAGGTGAAACGTGTAAAGATGAAGGCGACCATTTGTGACCTTGCAGCACTCATGGCCAAATGGCTGGATTTGGACACTGTATACCTGTCCAGGTGTCATGCAAAGTCACTTCAATTCTAGGTAGTGTTTTACATTTATTTTACTGTACTTGACAGATAAACAGCTAAACTAGAAAGTGCCCGCAGGCCAAGCTTTGTTGGTTTGAGCGCGTTTGACATTAGTGGGAAAAATGAAAAACAAAAAAAGACCGTCTAAGGTGACACCATGGATCACAAGGAGGTACAGAATCAGATCCAGGCGCACCTGATTTCTGCATGGCTGGGAGCTTGAGACCAGATTTTGTTATTTTTGTTGGTCAGTTTGAACCACAACATACCACGACAACTATCGATAACTGTCCACACTCCTGGGTTGCACATGGTTGCACCTGTGCCCCACGAGAACCTTTTAGCTTGTCGCTTGTAGCTGACTGGAGCATGTGCGTAGGCAGAAGTGAAATATCTTCGAGCAGCTGTCAGCGGAGCATCTGCCAGGGGTGATTTGCAAGAACCTCGAAGGGAATGAAGAGAGATGGATCGCATATGATACAGATGAGACTGTCAAGAGATGTCAAGAGTCTGGCCCTATGCGGCCTATGCGGCCATTCTTCAATCGTTTATAAATAGAGCATAGATCAACAAACCCTTTTGCTTCATTCATATGGTGCATTGATGCGGAGTGAATTTTTTTGGTACCCAGGAATTGAAGCAACGCGTATCCAATTTACAAAAGGCCAGCGGTGGAAGAGAGCCACGGACCGGGGGCACCTACAAGGAATCGAAGTAAGTAATCAAGAAACAAAACAAAATGACATTGAAATTGACATTGGAAAATTATATACTCTTCGCATCTCTTCGCCAAGGCGTCAAAACATGTCAAAACCACGGAGGGAACTATATATGACTTCATAAGAATGGAATGAAGAGAGATGATATGCCCATATATTCCCAATGCCCAGAACGTGTGATATCAAACAAATTACAGCAACCCTACCCAACCTACCCAGCCGCCATTCTCCAGCACTGCGCTTGAGGCTTGCCTGGGGCTCGAGGGCGAGAATCGTCAGCTCCGCGAGCAGATCGCAGAGCTGGAAAAACAGCCGCTGCAGAAAGGGACGGTGAAGGCGCCGATTTCATTGCCATGTGAGTTAGTTGAGTGGCAGGTGCTCATGAGATTCATACGGTTCTGATAGGGTAAAATATGAAAATATGAACATATGGGAAAATAATCAGAAGATGGGGTGTAACATGGTTGCCAGTATGTTGCAGCACCTGCACGAATCACTAGTCTGCAGTCAAAGACTTTTGTGGAAGCGAAGACAGGCAGCGACCCGACGTGTGCGACGCACAAATAGTGAGCCAAGCCTCCCGACACCAGATCCATGGTTCGAGGAGGAAGATCTTCAGGCTGCTTGCTATCGGAGTCTTGTCTGAAAAGATTTGAAAAGGCAAACAGCACGGTTCTACGACAGTTTTGGGGACATGGAGGAGTGGGTAACCGATACATGTGCAATCATTTACACATGCATTATATCACGTAATTACATTAAATACATGTACAAGATTGCATTGCATTTCATTTGCAACTCATTCGGAAGGAAGCTCTGGATAGATGTAGTGTAAGTGTAACCATGTCTAACATCTCTAATTGCTGTTCCAGCCATCTGAAAAATTCCAGCGGTGGCAGAAAGCTGACAGGAGTCACGATGATATGGGAAGCCGAATGGTTGCTTGCCTAGCAGCTTAGCAAGTCGGTCAATCACACTGTTTTTTTGAAGTCCACGGCTGCAAAAACCTGGTGGCATATTGTATATCACTATATGATGGGTTCGTTCGTGCCTTTTGTGGCTCGGCTGCCTGGATTCGTTTGTGCCTCGGGTGGCTCCGGGGTGGTTGGTTCGGTTGGTTCCCCCCCTTTTGGGTTTTGGGGTTGTTGTGGTTTCCGCGGCTCTCGTCTGGGCTGCAGCTTCCTTGCTGTGGTTTGCTGCGAGTGGTTTACTGCTCCCCAGCGCTCATGCGCTGTCTACTTGGGGGCAGTTCATGGACAAAGTGATGATGATTGGCTGCTGGTGCGGTGTGTCTTTTGCAAGCCCCCCCCTCTGATGCTAGTTTCCTTTCCCTCGTCAAGTTCAGCACAGGAAGTGGGAGGGAGATGGGTTCTCCCAGACACTGACAGCCTTGGCCTATTCGGAGCCACTGGGAGCATCAGCAACATGATTTGTCACCCCAGCCTGCTCTCAGGCTGGACGGTGTCCAAAGGGACACCGCTTGCAATCTATGGGCAGCATCGCTCATCCACACCCAGCTGCAGCCAACGTAACCTTGCCGCAGTGTTGAGTGTGATTCGTGGATGCCGACGGGTAGAGATAGAAATCCGCTTTTCAAGATTGGTCAAGCTTCCCGCTGGCATACAGGATAGTTCATGTACTGGTACAGATGTGAGAATGGGACTGTTTCCATTTGTGACTTAGTTAACAAAGGCTGCGTATTTTGAGTGGCATTGCGATCGTCCTGGCTGCCGTGGTAGCAGCAGAATATTGGATCTGGGGCGATTCCACTGCAGCTTGTGCCATCATGACCTGTGCCAGGCATGTTGCTCGATTGCAAGATTTCTCCAGTAAATCCATTGCTGGCATGCAAGATTATACAAGTGAAAATGTATATACATATTGTATGACATGTAAAGGAAAGAAAAAAAAGAAAGCAGGCAATGAAGAGGAAGCAAGGAGGGAAGGAAAGAAAGAAAGAAAGAAAGACAGGGGGAGAGGGAGAGAGAGACAGAGAGAGAGAGAGAGAGAGGTAGAGTAATATATGCATACATTTGAGATTTGAGAGAGCTTCGCCAACTTTTTGTTATTGGAGGTCGGTTTCTTTGGATCAAGGCTATGACCAGCTGGTGGGGAAGTCCTACTCCAGAACAGACGTCCACGCCCATGTGGCCAGGCGCCCCAAGGCCGTGTCAGCTGCGCCCAAAGCTCCAGAGCCACGGGATACGTGGGACAGGCGCACACCGATGAACCCTCAGCAGGTGCCAAAGGTCACCCCTCGCGAAACACCCCGGGAGATCCTGGAGGAGCGAAGTGAGCGCAGCGAGCGCAGTGCCAAAGTGCGGCCACCTCCCAGTGTCCCAAGTGCTGCTCCAACTGCAAGTGCCACAAGTTCTCCTAGTGCTCCTAGTGCTCCGAGCAAGCCGCGGCCTGCGGATCCAAATGCGGCACCTGAAAAGCCGCCATACATTCTGAGGCTCGAAGAATCTGCCAGAGCTTTTGCTCGTGTGAATCGTGAAAGACGTCGAAAGCAAGGCCCTGCAAGTGCTCGGCAAAAGGTGCATGGCGGAGTGCAATCCGGGGCGTCCATTGGCTCTGCATCCACGGCGTCCACTACACCCGAGTCAGTGAGGAAGCGTTTATTGGCTGGCTCCGAAGCAGGATACCACGGACACGGAGGTCACTTACTCTTGGAACATGGAACAGATCTTAGAGATTTGCAGCGTTTATGGGCATCAATCAGTGCCCGAACAATCTCAATAATTAAACATGTATATAGTCTCATTGATCTAGATTCGTTCCTAGTAGCAAATGTAGCAAGGGATTTGTTTGATTTGAGCACTTGCTGCTTGTGCAGTCACCCAAGCAGCACCACTCACCCAAGCAGCACCGGCATCGCTCTTTCGCTGGCGTTTTCTTTGCTTCCCATTCCCATCATTCTCTTAATTTCCCATTTATTGGGTCTTACCATTGGGTCTTATTGGTTGGCTTGAACCCTTACTTTAAATACATTGGCAGCCCTCAGGTTTGGAGAGGAATGGTGGCACTTTACCGCCCCTACATTCCAGAGCTCCAGGAGCCTACCAGGCTCATGCAGACCGAGCACGGCAATTGGATCGAAGGAAAGAGGCAGAAGCAGCTGGGCGCCATCCTGACATCCCGCTGCGGGATGCCATTTTTCTCCCAGCCCTGGAGGAAGATTGGCAGCTGTCACAGCCCCGGCCGAGCCCCAAAAAGGCGGTGCCAAGCCCGCAGCTCTGGGGTCGAAAACGGGATGCAATTCCAAGCCCAAGAGACGAAACAAGGGACGAAAGGGAGGCGCCCAAAGGGTCACCGAGAGGGCCTCCCAAGCCGAAGCCACCGCCGGTTCTGGCACCAGGTTTCTTTTCGCCGCAATCATTTTTGCAGTTTTTGACACTTTGCAAATGTGACCTGCTTTCCCCCCTCAGATCCCTAAACTTAAAAGAAATATCAATGAAAGCATCAAATGATTTACATATGAGATTCTTGACTTATTTCAGTTCAACAGATACCGGTTCCATATGCATCTAGGTACGACTGATGTTTGTAATCAGATTCTCCGGCTCCAAAGAGGTCATCACAGATATCACAGAGGGTTGATTTCTGCAAACTCAACTTTGGTCATCACAGAGGGCTTCATCAGTAAAATATCGGTACATATCGGTACGCTTTTCTAATTCGTGGCGATTCGATTCGAAAAAGAACGATTCATGTCTGACTCGATTCTTGCCGCATGTTGTTCCTGGCACCACCCATGGGTCTTTCTGGTTCGATTCATAACGGTTCTTTATTTACTACTAGTAGTTCCAAATCGGTTCAATTCCTATCAATTCCCAATATGCAAATCGAAGAACCGAGGTTTGGGTGCGGCTGATGCAGTGGATATGCGGACGATTCTGGGGGAGCTGGATGCGAAACACGCTCAAAACAAAGAAGGGGCAGATGCAGCGGCATGGCAAGCTTCCACATGGCCTCGGGAATTTACAAAGCCCCTGGAGTGATTGGCTCTGAAGCATCAACCGTCTCTCTGAATGAATTGCTGTGGACGGCATTGTTTCTTTGTTTCTGTGTGTGTGTGTGCAGGCTTGTGTTTGCACTCGGGTTTGCTGTTGTTTGCCTCGTGTTTGATGTGTTCCGCTACATATATTAATATAATTACTATCTATCGATGTCTAATATGTTCATATATTCGTATATGATGTTATGTCTTTGTTTTCAAGAATCGTTTTGCTGGCTTCATGCCAAGTGCTCAGACTCTCGGTCTCGGGATTGCACTCGGATGCACATTCCTTACGAATGCTAATGGTACCTTTCAAGCCTTGCAAAAGCGTGCAAGAGCAATGCTTATAAGAGGCATCTTAGTGTTTGTTGAGAGGAAGACCCTCCTAGATGCCGTATCTTTTGCATGCATGACCGAAGATCACTGCCTCTACTGGCCTCTACCATTGGAACGTATTTGCGCGGCTAAACTTGAGTCAAGGGAGAGAGATCAACGCCTGTGCTGACTTTGTACTTGAGCTGGAGTCGGTGAGAACGTAGCATGGAAGACATTGGAAGACTAGAACGCCGGCATGGTGTTAGCAGCTGTTATGGCAAAGCCAAACAGTATCTTCTCGCTCCTGCCGATTGGCGTGGTTTGTGGATAGAAGAAAATGCGTGCAAGGTCATCAGCCTGCCGGGGATACACGAAGAAGAAACTTTTCAGCACCGTCCGCTGGCACGTGTCTTTTCCATCCTGTCCATCTTTACATAATGGAAACTCTTTCCATCCTGACGCTGGCACGTTCTTGACTTGTTTTCAACTCCAAAGTCTTAATGCAAGTAGTCAAGTAGCCTTCAGGAAATTTCAGGAATGCAAGATCATGCAGAAAGAAGGGGAAAAGGTTCAATCTGAAAAATTATGAGGTACCAATTAAATCCAATTAGTATACCGTTATAATCCGTTATATAATGTTATATAATGTTATATAGATTTATTTATAGATATGTCTATGAGTTCTTGCTTTGTGCGATGGACAAAGCTTCACTATGCTTCACTCGGAGGTCAACAACGAAGTGGCCCGGTACACACAGAAGATTGAACAGCCAGATCCCCAAAAAAAACTCAGAGCGGTGCTTTCAGAGGCTTCATGTTGCTATATGTTGCTACACATTGCTATCATGGTTCCAAATTGGCCCAGCCTCCTGCGGGACTTTGAGCCTCGGGGATTTGAAGCAACGAAATGCACTGGTAACTGACTGTGAAATCCCACAATTTCCATGCAGGTGGAAGCAGAAAAGCCAACAGCTTCGAAGACAAAAGACGGACGACTTGACCAGGCTTTGGCGAGCTGCCAAAATCTTGTGGAGGATGACATCAAACAATATCAAACATCATCAAACTACAGGGATGTTGCATGGTGCTGCTGTGTCGCAACTCTGTGGTTCAATTTTGGTGTGTAATTTTTGATCAAGTTGATATGTGCCAAACAGCAGATCAATCTCAATAGCCAAAGATGTCTTGTGACGTTCTATGATTGAAGCCACTGTTGCCAGGAACACAGATATTTGCCGCGCGTATAAATACATGGTCGAGTTTGTGTCTGAATATTGGGGGATATTGCTGGTGCTATTCATCCAATATCATCCCAGGTCCGAGATCGAAAAGTCATGGAATAGCTCTGCCTAAATCCCAATCGCCAATGATTTCGTAGGCGGAATCAGCAACATGAGGTGGCAGTGCAGTTGGGGCCTGAGCTGAGGTTCTTCATGGCCAGACCGAGGTATCTCTCAGATCTCGGATGGAATTGGATTTCTTATATCTTCGATATTACTCGTTCCTACTTGTGTTGTGGATGTGTCAAAATATCTCAAAGTTATTTGGACTGAAAATGCCTCCTTGAATTTTAAAGATGTACATCGAAGGGTCATGAATCGTAGAGTCAAAACACGTCAACATATTCGTCGCCATAGCATACGGTAGCTAGTCCTGCATTCGCATGGCTCTTCGTTGGCATATGAGGACGCTTCAGCATCGGCTTGACCAGCTGCAGAAGGAGATCATCCAATGCAACCGATGTGTCCGGGGCTATGGAGAGCGCACAAAGCCTTTAAAACGCCAACACCCTTGAGACATCCAGACACATCTTTAAAAGTTTCAACACCTTCGACATCCTTCAACCATCTTTCAGCATCTTTAAAGCCTGCAACTATCTGCAGCGGAAAAATACCATAAGGCCTGTCAACATCTGTCAACTGTTGGCAGTTGGCCGTTGGATGCTGTTAGATGCTGTTGGCCGTTGCCATCCCATCCCGAGGCAAAATCTTGGGAAGAGGAGAAGTCCAAAAAGTCGGATGCCCAGAGTCCACATCCAGAGACTCTCGGCAGGGGCCCATTTGGGCATCGTATGGCATCGTGCCCCAGGTCGCACGCAGAGAAAGGCCCCACGTCCACTGCCGTCAGGGCGTCCCAGTAGCTGAGATTCTTGCGTCAGCAGCCTGGGAAGTGAAACAATTGTTGGACCTCGCGATGGAACCTGAGGGAGCTCTTGAATCATTCATGACCTTCATCAACCTTCATCATCCTTCATCCCACTCCTTCCCCCTCTCCTTTGTGTGGTAGATTAATGAAGATTAGCAATGTGATGTGGCAAACATTGGCAAAGCCAACAATAAACCACAATGAACCACATCCTATTATCCAATGCTACCCTTTCTTGGGGGTACTTCAAAAAGAAGTGGTGGTTATCATCTAGTTGTTTGCTGTTCAAGTGCTGCGCCTGTTTGTTTTGCTGCCAAGGCTTTACCTGGCCTTGTGATTTTCCAGCGACCATTGCCCAGCCAGACTCGCAGATGACAGCGAGACTAGAAGTTCCATGGCCAGGCCATGGCTATGGTTTCTGTCATGGCCGATCATCAGAAACAACTGCTACATCTAACGAAATTTTGGCATTGTGGGTAGCAGTTGTCATTGGTCATTTGGGTTACGAAGCCTTGAAATCGGTTGTTGCAGAATGGACGTTCTGAGGCAACCACGAAGAGAGGAAAGCGCTGCTGATCGGTGCGGCTTGGTTGCAGTTACACTTCTGTTCTTGTGGCATGTTCGGACTCACTTTAGCGCAAGCACTGTCATGCAGAAATGCGCTCAATCAAGCTGCAATTTGCAAAGACTGAGGTGAACTACGTGAACTCACATGCGCCGTTGAAGGCGCCAAGCCAGAGTGTTTCTTGGGCTGTGGCCGCCACTGCTCTGCAGTGCCGATGGTGAATTACATATAATTGAGTCAGTGAGTAAACTAGTAATTAAACAGTTTGAATGGCAGCGTCATATGAATCGAACGCGTCTAAATACGCGAGAGAGAGAGAGAGAGAGCGCGGGAGAGAGAGGGAGGGAGAAGGAGAAGGAGAAGGAGAAGAGAGAGAGAGAGAGAGCTCATTGATACCAGCATGCCACAGCATGCCACAGCATGCCACGCAGGGCTGCGTCAACGACATTTGGAACTTGCAGTGCTTGCTGCGACACACTCTCAGGTGGGGGGCACCAGGGTACCATGGAAACCATTCCTCAAAAGCTTCAGGATCTTTTCTGGAGATTTTCTGGATTGTCGCGAGAGAGGTCTATTGCCGGCTGAGATTGGAGTCCAAACGATCTAGTCGATCAGTCAACGCTTCGATCTGCACAAAGATCTTCAAAATCTTTTGACCAGATCTTCAAAAATCTTGTTGTCCTCCTGTGGCCCAAGTGGATTTGGTCGTAGGTATAGCCCAGAACAGCTCCAGATTTTGGCCGATGGCTTTGATGGACGCCCCAGGCAGGTTTCAGCCCAGAAATGTGCCTATTAAAGGTCCAGGGCATGCAGAACGCATGTGAAAGCTGAAGAGAAATGAGGATAAGATATGATAAGACAAGAGATGATAGGATATGATATATAATATTATATATATAAGGATCCCCCTTCCTATTTCCATCTATTTCCTCTACAAACTTGGTATGTCGACATCCAGAAACCAGAGCATTTTGTAGAGGAAGTTTCCTCTACACAGTTCAAATCTGGTAGCCAAAAATAGGGAAATATTTAAGAATGATTTTTTGTATACCATGCTGGTTGAACTTTGTAGACTGTTTTTTTGGTTTCCCTGCTTTTTCTCATGAAAAACCAACCTGCTGAAAACATCTGAAAAACGCGTTTTGTAGTGGGGGCATTTGATATTGTAGGAAACCAGTTCAAGTTTGTAGGCTTGCCTGATGTCATGTTGGACAAGGGTTTGAACTTTGTAGCGGCCCGTGTTTTTTGATATGTTTTTTGTCAAGATGGGTGATGTTGATGTAATGTAGGAGTCAAAACATGGCGAAACCACCAAAACAAGGTGGGCCAGAGAACCCAAAAGCAAGACGGCACACAGCACGCCTTTTCTTGAAAATCTTGGGGTGTGGCCAGCTGTGCTCTGCACGAAATCGACGTAAGATCTTTACTTAAACA
>Ga0126342_10017271_pt1 | contig 12492 bp, 12 predicted proteins | sample Cyp1metagenome_FD_92528 | JGI IMG/M metagenome (GOLD analysis project Ga0126342, IMG submission 92528) | Coral microbial communities from Lord Howe Island, Old Settlement Bay, Australia - Cyphastrea 1 metagenome | ecosystem: Host-associated > Invertebrates > Cnidaria > Coral ...
CCTTTTTGTTGGAAACTAGTTTATAGATTGAGGATGTTCCTTTTTGTTGGAAACTAGTTTATAGATTGAGGATGTTCTATTGAAATTGCCAAGATAGATTACCAGTGCCCCAAGCCAAACTTCCACCAAAGGGCAATTGTGGGTACATGATACCCATCATGACCCATCATTGGGCTGATTGACTTCCCAATTGTGTTGCTTAGATTCTCAGTGTTTAGTACTAAATGCATGAATCACTTTTTTGTTCTGATTGAATTATGTTTGGGTTAAATCCGACATGTCACTGATTCAATCCTCATGTTGATTAAATCCACCATTTGGTCTATTCAATCCCGCATTCTGAAGTATCAATTCTGTCGTTTCAGAAACAGATCTTAAGTTCCACACAGCATCCATTTTTGGAGGTTTCCGTAGTCATGGTATCCCCAATTCTCCACTACCCTCTGGTAAACTAACATAACTATGGAAAATCACCATTTTTAATAGGTAAATCAACTATCAATGGGCCATTTTCAATAGCTATGTTAGTTTACCAGAGGGTAGTTTCCATTAATATCCCATTGAATCAATCTAAAATCCCATTAAATCACGATAAAATCCCATTAAATCCAGCCTCTTGGGGATCCCCCCATGGACCTCCCGGTCCTCCGGTCCCATCCGGTCCCTGGACCAGGCCACGGGGCCCCCCGGTGCAGCTGCGCCGGTCCTTGCGCGACGAGGACGCGGAGGAGGTGGTCCGCGATTTCTCCTGGCAGTCGCTGCCCACGGCCGACGCTGGGCGGTTAGCCCTTGGGGATGGCGGGGCAGTGGTGGGGGATGGTAAAACAACTCATGAAACGTCTGGAAAATTGGGAGATTAGCGAAGTTACTGCGGAGATGTGACTGGGAATGTGATCTTTCGGGAAGGTAGGTGAGAAGACGAAGATGCAAATGTATATACGTTATCGTACATGTATATGGGATATGATACGATGATATGGGAATAGTGATATGATATGACAGGATATATGATAACAGGAACTGATGATGGGGTAGACCGTTAAATAGCCACTTTAATGGGAAAACCTGTGATAAACCGTGTATTTCCAGACAAACTAAACTCACCATGTTTTGTCAAGGAACATGTTTTTAATGCATGACAGTCCGAAAGTTTCCGACAAAGCCAATAATCACAGGTTGGTGGTTTGGAACATTTTTTTTGTTTCCATATATTGGGAATCATGATCCCTAATGATCCCAACTGACTGTATAATAGTTTTCAGAGGGGTAGGTCAACCACCAACCAGATGAGTTTTTCAAAATGTTGAAAGTAGCATTGTTAGTTTCGCTGAAACCCTTCATTTTATGCAGGTCAGTTGTTCATTGTGACACCCTTCATTTCCAATCCTTGTGCTTCACCCGTGGGACACATGTGGTTATTCCATGACGGTTGGTTGGTCACTGTTTGGTACTAGCACCACCAAAAGGATGGTTGAAACCCTATAAATAATGGGATGTTTACCATCTATCCAATGGTGCAGGATTTCGCAACCATCCACAGTAGCCATTTGACATGGAAGTGTCTCACGGAAGTTCTCTCATAGCATTCGAGAATAGATATCATAGCGGACGGTCATGAGTGGTTCACAAGAACATGTATAGCTGCACTGCTAGTGTCAATATGATGTGTTCTATGAATAGCCAGATCTACTAAAATATACCATGATATACCCAGATACTTGGGATATCTTGGGATATTTTAGGCTGATGAAATAATCCAAAGCACTCTGACTCTCAAAGAGCTATGGCCAACATAGATCGAGAGAAAACTCTGGCCAGCGAAGGTCGTAGAACATCAATAAAATGATATAGTGCCGTTGGAAACTGATGGCTGGACATGTTTTTGAAAGGTAACTTGTTCATGTTTTTTCAGTGCGACAGGGCCACCGGGGGAAGTCTGAAAAAGTACTGGTGCATAGGGGTAAGGGAAAAAAAACATGCAAGTCTTAATGTTTGTTGGTGAGGCTACCCCTTCTTGTATCTCATGATGTTACTACATTGATTGTAACTTTCCACGTTTGTAGATTTGAGTATGTTGTGTTCGAGCGGGAAAAAATAGTTATAACATATGTATCATGGTTAAAACTTGTGTACATTGCTCATATTGAGATATGGTCATCGAACCATTGATAGAATTTAATTTGTATACCTATCAATTATAAGGATGCCCATTATGTTTTGGATGACCATAATTACCACACTAATCCCATATTTTTTCCATGGCACATATGACCATATTGCCATATTCAAAATATATCGGCTGTTTGTTGCATCTCTATGTCAAGTTCTGTAGCCATTGCTGCAGGGTAGTCACCGCTGTTGATCGTGCACTGCTGGTCGTGGGCTGTACTTGGATGGAAAACAAAGGTTCTTGGATTTGCTGGTTTTCGCGTGTTGATGTTCCCTTTGACAAGTGCAGCATGTGGGGAATCTATTGAGGCAATAAGCGCTCCAAAAAAAGCGATAAGCCCAATAATAATAGTCATATATAATAATAATAATAGTCATAATAAGAATATATAGTCATATATATAATAACAATAATAATAGAAAATCCCCCATTGGGTTTGATATAACTGGGTATATGTTTATTTATTTTGGGATGATGTTCTTCATGCCTAGGACACACTGACTGATCTAAGCCCTCGACGCCGAGTCAGGCCTGGGAACGTGGACTGTAGTAGGGCTACGGAAGTGCCGGTAAGGGAGCATGAAGGGTGTGCATATCTGTCTATGTATATATATATAGATACAGTATATATATATATATATATATACATGATATATATATATATATAAGTATATATATATATGTATACATTATATATATGTGTATACATTATATATATATATATATACAAAATCATACATAAATAGATGTCAAATATATGCATTTTGTACCCGTTTGCGGTATTCTTCATACATGTGTATTTATATATATAAGTATACACACAGTATATGTAGAAGCATTTGTATCCATACCCACTTTGACCACTTTGATTATGAACATCAAAGCTGAGATAGTTAGCAACCACGGTAAACCTGCAGGGACCTGCACGAACCGTTGGTGAATGGGGGAGATTAGTGCTCAGCCGTTTCGATGGAGTTGCTTGTTTGATTGCCATGGGTATACTATATATAATTATATAGCTGGGTAATGACTACATGATACCACATGTGTGCAAACATATACATACATTTATATATATATATGCATAGTATGTTTTGTTTCCTTACAGGTCATCAAAGGCTAGCAGGCTAGCTACACTGAAATACACCGCCGCGCTTGGGTTTTGATGGCGGTCTCATTCTGTGCCAGCGCCCTGTGAACCCTGAACCATTCGCTGGTAATGTATGAGTAACATCCATCTTTATATGAGGATGGATCGAAACCTGTTATACATTGTTATACACATTTTAGGTATCCGATTGTGATTTCTGGTATCCGATTGTGATTTCTGTAAGTTGTGTTTCCAAGTTTCGGCAACCAGAAGCAGGATGTTTATTTGTGCACACCGTATAGCCATGTGTGTTTGTCTCGAAACAGGATATGGTGAAAAATTGTAAATTCCATTAAATTCCATATAAAAACATTTTGATAAACCAACATGATACCAATGCGAATCATTGGATTTTCAGGTTCTAAACTTTGACGTAATCCCATATTGAGTCGTTCATCCCATTATCATTTGCGTAGTACGGTGGTTTCTCGCTACATCGAATAGACATGAAGAGGTCGTGTTGGTGGTCCGAATCCCTGGCAGATTGTCAAGTGACCATTTGGGAATTGTCAGGTGACCTTTGATGAACATTGGAATTCCAAATTGCCACTGCTTAACCGTGTCCATTACCATTTTCATGGCAAAAAATAGGAGAGGTTGGTTGTTGTAAATCACGGATGGCAGAGCGAATCCACTGATAGACCCAAAGGTGGTTGGAGTTGTGTTTTTTGGAATGGTTGCAATGGTTGCAGTGGTCACCTGGTCGGTCACTTCACCCACAACTGCTGGATGTAGTGTGGTGTAGTGCAGCTGTAGTTGTAGTTGTAGTGTAGTGGAGCGGTAGTAGTGGTGTAGTGTAATTAGTGTAGTGTAGTTGCAGTTGCATTTGTGATGGTGTAATGAGTGCGTGTAATGTACTGTAGGGTAGTGTAGTCTAGTGTAGTGCAGTGTAGTGTAAAGTAGCGTAATAGTTGTAGCAGTAGTTGTACTTAGTGTAGTGTAGTGTGGTGTGGTGTGGTATGATGTGGCGTAGTGTGGTGTAGTGTAGTGTAGTTCAATGTAATTAGTGTAGTGTAGTGTACTGTAGTGTTATGTAGTGTAGCTGTAGTTGTAGTTGCAGTTGTAGCTGTAGTTAGCGTAATGTAGTTGCAGTTGCAGTGGCAGTTGCAGTTGTAGTTGTAGTGGCAGTTGTCGTTAGTAATTGTACTGTAATGTAGTGCAGTCTAGTGGGGTGTAGTGTAGTTTAGTGTAGTGTAGTTTAGTGTAGTGAGTGTAATATAATGAGTGTAGTGTAGCGTAATGTAGTGTAGTTGCAGTGGCAGTTGTAGTTGTAGTTGTAGTTGTAGTTGTAGTTGTAGTTGTAGCGGAGTGGAATGTAGTGTAGTGTAGTGGTGGTTGTAGTTGAAACTGCTACAAAACCTTCACGTTTTGCTGACCTTTAGCAGGGTGCAGAATCCCTTGCGCTTGCCACGCGAAACGACATCTGAACGTCCTAAAGTGGTCCGAGACCGTCAGTTATTTACACTTTTGACTTCGAGATGTGCTTCGCGCCACAACGGCCTGCACTTTTTCCACATCTCAACTTCAAAAAGTGATCCGAACTGCTGCGCTTTGTACATTTTGACTTCGAAATGTTCTTCGGGCAATAACGGCGTGCTCTTTTTCGACATCTCAACTTCCAAAAGTGTTCCGAGCATGGTATGCTTTGTTCATTTTGACTTGGAAATGTGCTTCGCGCCACGCCAGCGTGCACTTTTTCAACATCCAAACTTCCAAAAGTGCTCCGAAGTTCAGGTGCTTTGTACATTTTGACTTGGAAATGTGCTTCGCGCCACAACGTCGTGCTTTTTCGATATTTCAACTTCCAAAAGTGCTCCGAGCATGGTGTGTTTTGTGCATTTTGACTTGGAAATGTGCTTCGCGCCACAACGGCGTGCAACTTTTCATCTCTCATCTGGCCAGATGGCTCCGCACCCGCTACTTTAGCGAACTACTCTTCGACCCTTGGAAAAACACAGTGATGCACAACCTTTCTACCTTTTCGCGCACCTGCATCTTCTTTCTTCTGACTCTTTCTCTTCTCCGATCTTCTCTCTTCTATTCTTCTCTTCTCTCTGACTCTTCCCATCTCTGCTTTTCATCTGTCCATATTGTCGGAAGTTTGACTTCTAAACTTCCTTCGACCATAGATAGTTAGATTCGTAGTGATGGATAGATGGATAGATTGATATATTTTTTTCAGAGAGATGGGCTGTATGCGTATAAAGATGGGATATATGTGTTTTTACCGTGCCATAAACATATATATATACTTACTTACATACACACACACACAGACATACATACATACATACATTACATACATACATACATACATACATACATACATACATACATACAGTACATAGGTATACGTTTATGTATGTGTGTATATGTATATATTTTAAAATTTATTTGTTTATTTATTTTTGTTAAAAAATAACTATTTATGCACAATAGTTTCAAAGAACATGTTTCATATATACATATACATATAAGCAGCCTGGATTTGCCTGTTCTCCGGTTGAAGACCTGCGATCTCAGGACCCCTTCGCCCAAAAAGCAAGGGCCTCCGGAAGAAAAGACCTTCTTTGCGGCCCTTCGTCATGGTTGGGCCAGTGAGCAACGGGCAGAATACACCTATTGCTGGAGTTTTTGTTGGAAGATAGCAGTGTACATGCTTTACAATTATAAACATTAATGATACTTGGAAGTGCAGTTCCACATACTGTACTTGTCCTGGGCATATGGAAATGAGTATAATTGGCTACATTCCAACTGTTGGCGTTTACAACCTTGGTTGTACTGTAAGTTTTACAGATTATGTATATTTATATATATATATATTATTATATATATATATGTATACATACATTATTATTTATATAGTGACCCGACATGCACCCCCAGTTTTGCTTTGGGTGCTGAGTTTGAGACTCTGAATACCATATAGATTCAATATCGATTAGGTAGCAATTCTCAGCATCCATCCCCAGTTTTGGGTGGTTGTGTCCTATTTCACTCGCCCGGATAGAGACTCGTCAGCTGTATAGAGTTCAAAGAATCGTATGTTTATATGTGTCTATTATTATCTCCAACTGAATCCCAATTGCGCTTGATGCACAGTAGGTGGGGGAACCCCTGCTGACAAACATACCATAATTGCCATAGCATGCTCCAACTGTAGGCACATAACTTTTTTTTTTTGTTTCTATCATGCCTTCCCGTTGCTGGTTACTTGTACCTTCTTATAATAGTTCCCTCTTGATTGGATAATTACCCATTGCTGCGGGGTGACTCCTCGAGTTTGTCATGTTCAAATATATTCCCGTATATATACATATATATATATATATAGTGCAGTTTCCCGCGGTTTTCAATCTATTGGTGACACTCATGTACATATTCAGATGTGTGTAGTTGTAGTTATATTTTTTGGTTGTAAGATGTTGTATGCCAGTGTTTGTGGATAATCTGTTCTATTTTTTGTTGTCAATTTCATGGTGGCTGCCATTGTTTTATCCGTCAAATTGATAAACCAGAACCAACAACTGTTGGTTACATACAAATTTGATGGGTAAAACCTATCAAGGACATGCAACACCCATGATTCTGTTGGTGATTATTTGTATGTGTGCATATATATATATATATATATATACATATCATCATATGCAGATCCTCCAGAAAAGAAAGACAAACAAAAACTCAATGGATTGGTTTAAGGGAAAATCTACAGGAAACCATTGATTTTCCCATTAAATATGGGGTTTTCCTGTAAGTGTTCCCTTAACCAATCCATTGAAAAACATATAAAAACCCATGATTTTGTAGATCATGATGCGTCTTCCCGATCTCTGAGTTTTCTGGGGATCCCTTCCCGGTCCAACGTTTCACCGGCAAGGCGCCACTACCTAGCATGCCGGAGGACGTGGCAACCTATCTATTCGATAGTGGCGTCATTGTGGGGTTATACTATGGGGTCATACTATGGGATTATACTATCTATGGGCCAATGGGATTAGATTATGTTATATGGGTTTTCACTATCCAATATTTTGGGGAGTATCACCATCCATGATGATAAATCTTACGAAAATAAAGCCAGTAGAAAAGGACGACGTGGAGCGGATGTTGATCACTGTTCATATGGGCCACCAAAATGGACAGCGCCACCAAAATGAATAGAGCCAATACTAAACCACAGCTTTTGCAGGGGGTGTTTGCTATTATAGAGTGATGGTCATAAAGCCAATGAACTACAGACTATAGAATACTATAGACATATTCGCCATACACCATGTATAGGGCCTCGTCACCACCTTGTTTTAGGGGATTTGAGGTGGTAAACCGAAGAATAACTTGATAAATTGTAGCCATAGATGAATTGGTGATGCCTGAAAAATGCAAACATGGTAAAGACTGTCGTAGACCACCAAAAAGAATGAACTTGGCGTAATTATAGTATACTCTCTCTTGAATATGCATATGTATGTATATATATATAATTATATAGATATATAGTTAGTTGCATATTGTAATGTCCTTCTACATGATTTGCAATGGGCTGGTATAAACGTTTTTTTTTTATTTGTGGCAATGATGGTAAAGAAATGTGGCAACCCATTTTGTCACACACGTTGAGAGTTTGGATATGCGTGGATGGCTTCGGGGAAAATCCCACCCGTCAGCGGGTTCGTTTTGCCATGGGTCGTACAGTGTATAACAACGAAATTTCAACAAAAATCCAGCGACATTTCTTGGTGGCAAAATGTTGTGGAAAAAAACGTTTTGCCAAACACACCATTAAAAAAAAAAAAAAACATTTTAACCAAATGTTGCTTGTGGCAAAACGTGTTGCGGCAGGATTTGTCACCAAAATATATTGTTGAAATAGGTGTTTGAAAACATCGTTGAATTGGCTGCAAGGGTTTGTCTATATAACTTCATCGCATGGTTGCTAAGATTGCTGCGCTTGCTGCCGCAAGTTTCAAGTAGGTGACAAACCTAGGCCAAAAGACCCATCGAAATTTCAACGAACTCCCAGCAAAATCTCAACAAAATCCTAACGAAATTCCAACAAAAATGATGCAAACTGGAAAATCTTGTAGCAAAACGTTTTGCCACAATGAAATTCCAACGAAGAAATATCTCCCAAATCCACTTATACCTCAAATCATTGCAAATGGTCGATTATCATGGTATATCATGGTAGAGCTACTCGTACTTTGTAAGTTCTATATGATTCTATATGTATAGTCACATAGTATACATATATATATATATATGTATTACTGTATGTACCTCGTTGCATAGTCTCTCCACGTCTCTCCCGGTTCATATCTTCCGTGGACCCCAACCAGTCTTGGTGCAGGACGTTCCGGAGGTCTCGGTGCCTCTGCCGGACCCCAACCAGCGAAGAGCCTCTCGGAAGATCTTCTCCACGTTGCTGCCAGGCGTGACTGCAGTGATCCAACAAATGGGTGATTAATGGTGATTTAACCAACAAAAATATGGTGATTTAATGATTCGAAGCATCAAACATGGTGATTTAACCAACAAATGGGATTTAACCCAGAAACATATGGATTTAACCATGAAAAATTGGGATTTAGCCATGGTGAATGGGGATTTCACCAACACAAATATGGATTTAGTGGGAGCAATGGAAATTGAATGGGGATATGACCAACAATAGATGGGGTCTGAAGCTGGGCTCGGTACCTGAAAATGCTGATTTCATGAGATCTTATGATATAATGGGATATTCGTGAGGATATCATGGTACAATTTCAGGTTTTCTGAGAATGGTACTAAATCTATCGGTTTATTCGTCATTTTCCCTGTGATTTGATGGCTTTTGGGGGATGTTTTCTCAGATATATAACCGAAGTAGACCAAAACCTTTGTTTCAAGGTTTGTAGTGACATCTTCATGATATGTGTGATTCCAACCATCAGTGAAATGTATGCTCCAGAAACAAATGGCGTGTTTACGCTCAAAGATGGGTATGTTGGTGATTTCAACAATGTTTGCATGTTCTTTGATCTTGTGATAATCTTCTACGTAGGTAGCCTTTTCCATGGACTCTCCTTCCCATGGCCTAGGCTGGAACCTTGGTGATTGTTTATTATAATGTCCACAAATCCCTGCTGCTCATCTAAGGATGTGTTTGATAACCTGGTTCTTTCCAATCAGCCTCAGCACAGCAGGTTTATCGGAGCCACCGGTGATCAAGCGCTTTGCGACAGTGCCACACCCAGAAGAAGAACCTCGATCAGCAGACCCTCCTGGTCCTAGAGCCTTGACGCATGCTGAGCCAAGACATGGATTGGGTGGACCCTCACCAGGTCCTGTGCCAGGACCTTCGCCGAGTCCAGCGGCTTCAAATCCTGCAGGGCCAGGGCCATGTGGACCCTCGCCAGGTCCAGCAGTTTCAAGACCAAGTGGGATTGCAGGGCCAGGTCCTATGGCAGGGCCTTCACCGAGTCCAGCGGCTTCAAAACCAAGTGGGCTTGCAGGGGCAGGGGCAGGGCCAGGTGGACCCTCGCCAGGTCCTATGCCAGGGCTTTCACCGGGTCCAGCAGCTTCAAAACCGAGTCGGGTTGCAGGGCCAGGGCCAGATGGACCCTCGCCAGGTCCCATGGCAGGGCCTTCACCGAGTCCAGCGGCTTCAAAACCAAGTGGGCTTGCAGGGGCAGGGCCAGGTGGACCCTCGCCAGGTCCTATGCCAGGGCTTTCACCGGGTCCAGCAGCTTCAAAACCGAGTGGGGTTGTAGGGCCAGGGCCAGGTGGACCCTCGCCAGGTCCCATGGCAGGGCTTTCACCGGGTCCAGCAGCTTCAAAACCGAGTGGGCTTGCAGGGGCAGGGCCAGGTGGACCCTCGCCAGGTCCTATGCCAGGGCCTTCACCGGGTCCAGCAGCTTCAAAACCGAGTGGGGTTGTAGGGCCATGGCCAGGTGGACCCTCGCCGGTTGCAGGGCCAGGGCCAGGTGGACCCTCGCCAGGGCCCTCGCCAGGTTCCATGCCAGGGCCTTCACCTGCTGCAGCCGCTCCAAAGCCAGGTGGGCTTGCAGGGCCAGGTGGACCCTCGCCACGTCCTGGGCCAGGTCCTTCACCAAGTCCAGTGGCTTCAAAACCAAGTCCTGCTTCAAAGTCAGGGCTTGCAATGCCAGCGCCAGGTGGACCCTCAGCAGCCGCTGCAACTTCAAAGGCAACTTCAAAGGCTACTTTTTCATCCGGCTTGAGCAGTAGTGACCGACCGGGTGACCGACCCTTTGCTCATCTCGCTCGCGATTAGTGCCAATGTAGCCATCCCAGCGAGAAGACAACGACGGCGTGAATAGCGCCGAATTGGAATGGCAAAGCCATAAGAATAACAATAGTTTACACAAATTATATGAACTTATTATTATTGCTATATATGACTATGATTATTATTAATTTATCAATATTATATATATATCCTTGTAGATTTCCTGTTCAAAATGAGGATGCCTGTCGGCCTCAAACGCAATAAATTTCAGTCAGGTCCCTACTAGCATGTTTTGGCAGTAGGCCATAGGCCTTCATTTTAAACACACCCCATTGATTTTCATTTTAGACATCCTAAACGACATTAACCATAGTGAACTATGGCCTATCATTTGAAACATCGAATTTTTTGGGTTTAGGGCGGCGTTTAGATTTTTCTTGCAGGGATAACAAAATACCTGGATTATTTTGGATTGCAATATATCGTCATAGGGCTTTATTTTACACTGGGATTAGGTGAAATACATATTTTTAAAAAAGGACCCAAGGTTACCAAGCTTATCCCGGCCAAAAAGAAACGACATCTTAGGACTTAGGGCCTTTATTTTGTAAAGAGATGGTGGCTTTTGTGAACAGAGGTTCCAGCTCCCCAATGCAGTGCCTACAAAAATGGCAACCCTTGGGTAATTGGTAACAATATTACATATAATTAATATTAAATATATATATAATATTAAATATATTTAATATTATTTAAATATATATAGATATACCGAAATTTATCCTACCTACAATAAACAATAATTTATATAATCAATTATATATAATTATTAAATAATTAACAATTATAAAATAAATATAATATGAAATTAAATATTGCATAATATAATATATATTATTTATAATAATATATATATAATAAATAAATAAATCTTTATTTAATTATATATAGAATTATAATTTAATTAATTTTTATTAAATTTAAAATTAATAATATATTATTAATATAAATTATATATTAAATTATATATATTAAATTATATTAAATATAATTAAATTTGATTATTAATGATATTTATTAAATTAATTATATATATGGTACAGGCCTGTAACCCTCCTCCCCCCGCCCGCGATGGGGATGGTTCCTAGGATTGGGTGTACTACCTCCCTGGAATCTAACTATTATGCAAGGTACTTCTGCTTCCCCGCCCCCCCCCTGTGGGGTGGGTTGGGTGTAGTATGTATGTATGGTATTGTAATGTATTGTAATTTAATGTTATGTAATGTAATGCAATGTAACGTAATGTAATGTATGTATGTATGTACGTATGTACCTACGTACGTACGTATATACGTACGTATGTAATGTTATGTAATGTTATGTAATGTCATATAATGTTATGTAATGTCATGTAATGGAATCTAATGGAAGGGAGTGAAAACAGGAAATGCAAAATTCTAAACTTCAAAATTTATGCTCCACTAGGGCAACCTTCTGGTTTGAGGCGTGAATTCGCGATTTTATCCCAGGCTTTCTTGTAGTGTCTGCAATGGTTATTGCATTGGAACAGCCCCATGGAAGGAGTAAAATCGCGAGTTAATTCTTTTTTGCCTAAATTTATAAACCTTCTAGCTGCTAGTATCCTCGTGGAAGGACTTAAATCGCAAGTTAATTCTTTCTTACGACCTTCGTGAGGTTGGCAATAGAATATCTTCAGATTGGTAATAGAAATCCGGTCTGAACTGTGGCCTTGACCCTTAGTCCCGGCTTTCATCTATGGGGGCTGTGATTGAAAGGTAATTTCTCCCACGGTTTCATACTGGATGAACGAATCACATTACCCTGCAAATAGTTTCTTTTGGCTTGTAACACCCTGGGTGGACATGGATTGTCACGACAAGCTCTACATTCAGGACCATCGTGTTTGCGCATATGGCA
>Ga0126342_10017272_pt1 | contig 12491 bp, 8 predicted proteins | sample Cyp1metagenome_FD_92528 | JGI IMG/M metagenome (GOLD analysis project Ga0126342, IMG submission 92528) | Coral microbial communities from Lord Howe Island, Old Settlement Bay, Australia - Cyphastrea 1 metagenome | ecosystem: Host-associated > Invertebrates > Cnidaria > Coral ...
CCGCTTTAGCGAGCCTACTTTTCGACCCTCCGGAGCCACAAATCATTGGAAAAACGCAGTGTTTCGCGACTTTCCTACCTTTTCGCGCATCTGCATCTTCTTTCTTCTGACTCTTTCTCTTCTGATCTTCTCTCTTCTAATCTTTCTCGTCTCTCTGCCTCTTCCCTGCTCTGCTTTTCATCTCTCCATATTGTCGGAAGTTTGACTTCTAAACTTCCTTCGATCAGAGGGTAGTAATGGTGAATAACAATGGGGTTAATAACCATGATGTTAATAACTATAACTTATAACTAATCTAATCATGGTTATTGATCCTTCTCCAGACGATAAGGGATGATACCCTTCTGGTAATCTAACATAGCAATGGAAAACTACCATTTTTGATAGGCAAACCAGCCAGAAGTGGGCAAGTTTACATATTTTAGATTCGCAGAGATCAGCACGATTTGACCATCAACATATGGACATCATGGTGATTTATCCTCTGAGAAATGGGTGGAATTGAACACTTAACTGGCAAGTTCACCATGAGAATATGGGTAAAAAAGTGGTTGTCCTTTTCATAAACTACTACGTAACTAAGTGGTCAATCATGGTGGACCAATTGGCAAAATAACCCACTCTTGCGTGGGTTGATAAGACCATGTAAGACCTAAGGTTGAAACTAGGTATTTTAATTGAATGCCAAGAACTGTCTTATGTTTCAGGGCGTAATTTCGGACCTGAAATTTGAGATGAAACCAAAAAAATATCAATCTTCTACCCGAGAGAAATCGGGATTGCGTCCTCATTCGCTGTTTTTTTGTGGTGCATCGCAAAAGATCTCCAAATTCACCCTTAGAAACCTATGGTCTAGCCTCAAAAAATATGGTCTAGCTATGATCTACCAAGCCAACATGATCTACCCTATATCGAACCTGTATTCATAGTAACTCTCTAAAAAGATACGCCATTGATCATCCAAATGGCCAACGGGAGGACGTCCAATCCGTGGCCTGAGGTGGTCTGAGGGGGGAAGAGGCAAAACAAGTGGTGGACGATCACATACATGTTATATGAGGGAGAGTGATATATATACAAATGCATACTACACACACACACTCTCTCACACACACATAAATAAATACATACATATATATATATATATATGTCTATATATATGTATGTGTATATATATATATATTATATACATATATTTGTAACATATATTTATAGACTTTTTTAAATTAGAGAACAATTAGATTCTATATGTATATATATATGCACATCATCAAAAGGAGATGGATGAATGTCATTTTTTCATGTGTAGTCCCTAAGCCGATCATTTCTCAACCAAGGGCCTGACGGGGGATGGTGAGGCCGATCATAGCTATTGAACGTGGCCCATTGAAATAGTTGATTTACCTATTGAAGCCGGTGATTTTCCATGGTTTTTTGTATGTTTACCAGAGGGTAACCTGTGGATGGAAATTCCTTTTGTGGTTGATATAGAAAGACTATCCATGACTATCCAATGTTGGCAACAAAGTGCCCCGATTGCGCGGCGGAAGTTTCGAACAGCATTGGGTGTCTCCCGAAGCCATCACGTTCTCCTTTTTTCTGATTCTAAGCTCGAAGTTTAGTATTCTAAGCTCCAAGTTTAGTAGTGGCCCGTTATTACATTGTCGATGTAATTCTTCACATGATTTCATTGAAGTGTCATGCATCATTCTTGGATTTTCTTGGTGATCCAAGGTAGATTTTGGATGGATTTTGGGGTTCCCTCGGTGGCTAGTGGCTAGCGACTTCGTCATGGAAAGCTGGTGCTCAGCTAATATGGGATTATCTCCTGAATGTCCCCATAGATGCGAAAAAAGCAAGAGATATACATATATAATTATATACACATGATTCTATAATATTCTATGCCTATATCTCTAATTGTCTTCAGTTTAACTATATTATATATATATAATATAAGCTGCCACTTTCATACACGCACATGCATACAGCTGTCGCCATCCCCAAAAGCTCACGGCATTTTAGCGGCAGATTTCTGACCCAACAGAAAAACCATGGTTTTCTCCGGTTTTTTTGTAAGTATTCCTATTTCAGACCTACCCAAATGGTAGGTTTGAAGGATTTTACGCAGAGAGCCTGATGAACATCGAGAACATTTGTTTTTTCCCAAGCCCTATTTCCAACTTGCCATGTCGGAAAATGACGCCACGAAAATTTCGGTGAATTTCGAAACATCCCTGAGATCATCAGCCCGACAAGGCTTTGTCTGAAAACACTCTCAGAGCCCGAAGATCTATCATCTTTTTGTTGTTGACCTCAGAAATTCCATTATTGAACATGGACATTTGTTCATGGTAATTTTTTTTATGGACATGTCACCCTATAATTATTAAATATCAATTTTGCCCCATTGAACTTAGCCCATTCTCAAACACACAAGCGACACTCGGCCCGGTGCCATGGCGCGAATGGCGACATGACGCGCTTTCCGCGTGGCAAGTGTCATGGAGGATGGACAGCTACGAACGACATCAAACCAACAGTTATATACTAAGAATAGTATGGCAACCCACAAAATAACTAAAAGTCAAATCCAACTAACATAAATATTGCATCATTTGATTAATATGTAGAGGTTATGTTTTTTTTTACCGACCCAAGTCTCAACTTGTCGTAAAAAATAACATGTACGCATATACTACATATATACTACATATATACTACATATATACTACATATATACTACATATATACTACATATATACTACATATATACTACATATACACTACATATATACTACATATATACTACATATATACTACATATATACTACATATATACTACATATATACTACATATATACTACATACATACTACAAACATGTTTTTGTATACTACATATATGCATATACTATTTACATTCTGACATTAAAATAGTATTGTATATTCTACATATCTACTATATATAACTAGTGAGATCTCACAGGACATCGAGCAACTGGCTCGGGCGGCTGCGCAAAGCTTGGGATTGCAGCTGTCGCGAGGCGACACGGCTGTGGATCCCACATCAATGGAACATCAATGGAAGATGTATCGGTTGATAGTAGTATATATAATCTATAATAGTGATACAATCTATAATAACAACTTTGATGTAAGGAATATGTCAGGATTAGATTATATATATATTAAAATATATCTTTTTGTATCTTTTTAAGTGTACCTTTTTGATGAGTAACTTACATGTTATTGGAGGTGGTGCAGGGTGCCAACCTTTGCTAAGTTGATGGTTTCAGAGGTAGGTGAAGCAAACAGACTGACACTGAAACCAACACACCATGGAGATGTAATGTAAGCAATCAATCTTGGCTAGGTTATAGACTGGAATGCAACTATGACTATGTATACGGATATAATTACATATATATATATATATAGGATTTACATACAGACTATATATTATATATTGTATACTGGATGTACATACGCTAAAACTATGTGGACCATGAAAGTGCTGAAGTTGACCGGCCGGTCTTCAAACGCTGGCACTGCCCAGAAAACACCATACAAACCTCCATAAAATACATCTGTTTTCCCTTGAAGATGGTGATGATATGGTGGTTTCTCATGATTCTTCCAGCGGTGACAAGCCTGGTGCCGGCCCAGAAACTGCGCCTGCCAGGTCGAGAATCTCGATATGTCACCGGGCTGAGAACGGAGGTTGAACTGGCGTAATCGTTAAGGGTCAGATGGTCTGGGAAGGGCCATGATATTTTTGTGTTTTTTTTAAATAAGTGCTTATAATTTTCAATATCTGTTTATTTCATTTTATGTCTATCTTGAACTGTAATGAATGTGGAATGATGTTCCCCATTGACTCAAATCTTGGTTAGTGGGGTTGTACTATGTTGTAATTAACGAACCATATTGCGTGCTACGCGTGTCACATGTTCATCGCAGGTCACATGTTCATCATGTAAGTACCGCTGAGTGAATCATAGAATTCGCATTTTTGGTATCATGTTTGAATAATTACACATGTGCACTCTGAAAGCCGCAAAGAATAGCACAAAACCTGAACAGTGTCAGCCAGTTTGGTCATTCTTTGTAGCACTATGTAGGCACTGCCTCCTCTGTCATTTCGTAAACATCTTATGACCGGTTGTTGAGCATGAGTATGTCCATGTTGAATTGAGTGTCTTACATTCAAATCAAGCGGAATCACAGTCTTGATCTGGGACTATTGACACAAAAACTGGTTGACTAAATCAGCCAAATTGGGCAATCACTTTCACTATTTCACATGGACTTGAAAAGAAGGGTTTCGCAAGTGATCCAACTCGGCACTTCGAACGTTTCGCTGGTATTTCACCATATTTCACCCATCTTCGCTCCATATTGATTGGGCTACAAATCGAACCTCTCCCAAACATTAGAGTTGTTGCTCTGCCAAATGTGGGAATGGATCATTCCTTTAGATTGTTAAAATACAAACAGACAAAGTTAATTTTGACTGGGTCCGTTGGTAATTTTATTTCATGTGGAGCCATAGCAACATTCAATCGAATGAATATCCCCAGATATGTTCTGTAGTGGATTTCTCTCTGAAAAAAACAGAATTATATACTACTGCAGTTCCATTGATATACATATCTTATCTGTAAATGTTGTAAATGTTGTAAATGTTACAATTCCATAGCCATGTCACCCTTCCTCCCCCGTTCCGTGCCTTTTCTTTTTATAGGTCGGCGTGCTACAGCAGAGGTCCACGGGGAAATGGCGTGTGCGCAAGGCCGGCGTCATTTCGAAGTCCAACATCTTTGACGCTCGGAAAACAGAGCCAGGCGGCGCTTAGCAGGAAGAGATTTACCAACATAGTGTCTCTTATATGGGACATATCATACATACATCTATAAATGTGTATATACTATAAAAAATGATAGAAATGCAAATGCCCATATATGATTATATATATATATGTATGTGCTATATACTTATATGCATACATGTTGATAAGCACAGTATGAGTTTCCTCGCCTGGGTGGTCGCCCTTTTTTTGTTTTGCCCGAGGACCTTGAGATACAGGTGCATCTTGTGGGGATGGGATGAATAGCCATGGGTCAATTTTTTGAGTCCTTCTGATCTTTTTTGAAGGTTAGCTCCACCAAATGAAGAAAAATCACGGGAAAAAGTAGCCATGTTTTAAACTTTTAAGCGGATCTTCCAATTTTCCACGTAAAGCTAGAATTAACCTGTAAAGTTGTTGGTGCGGATTTTTACCGCATGTGTATATACTTGTAGGTATAGAATATGTATATAATTGCAGGCAACATCTAAATTGTGCATGCGCTACGTTATTCACTATAGGCACACATATGTTTCTAGTGTTTAAACATGCTTCAACATCTATAGATTCACACCAATTATATGACTCTATATACGTATACACATGCATGAATACGTATATATTTATGAAATGAACTATTTCCACATACATATTTATGCATCTTTCATGTATAAATATAGTTGTCCTGTATAATACCTATGAGCAAATCTGAAATGAGTTATTATATACGTCTATGATATATGAAGAATACTATTGTCATATTCTTTCGTTTCGTCTATTTTGAATCACATATATCAACATACTTGTTATTCATTATCATGTATAGTGATATATATATAATATAGTGATTAATGTTATAGATCTAGTTGCTACAGATTATACTAGTTATTTCATGATAGTTACTATAACGGTTGGACTGCACATCATCACTGTAACCATTAAATAAGATCGAAAAAAACTCATATAACTATTTTATCATTGATCATATATATATATATATATACATATATGATTATATTCATAATAGCGATATATATATATATATACATGCATATATATATATATCAAGTATATCTATCTGTATATATACATATGTATATAACATATAATATCATTTAATTATGACAAAACAAGATGCATAGGCCGCCCTGGACGTTCGGGTGCAACAGTTGGACTTCTCCGGGCAGAGCCAGGCGAGCAGCGCGGCGACGAAAGGGTGGATTTTTTTCATGGAACATGCTGGGAAGATCCAGGAAAATGGTCGGAACATGTGTGGAAATGTCGGAAAAATGCTGGGAACATGTGAGAAAATGTGGGGAAAATAAGAAACATCGATGATTTTGCTGGCAAAAATTGCGATGTTTTTTTGGATTTTGCCAATAAAACATGCGGTTACGACCATGAAAGACATCTGATGTTCGATGATTTTTTAGCAAGACAAGACACATCTTTTTCCAATCAAGAACTGCGATCTATTGGATGAGAAACAATGAGGGTTTCTACAAGCCTACGGTGGTGATTTGCTGGAACTTAGCTCCGAAAGATTGCGCTTTGTTGGATGTTTCATAGAGGAGAAAAAAAACCATGCTTTTCTACACAGAACTGGACCCGCCCTTGTGATTTTGCTACCCATGTTGGGTCGGTTGGCATAGCAACTACAACTATCCATATATCTAGATCATTATAGATCCATATAGATCCATATATATATAGATTATATAGATTATATAGATTATATAGTGGAAAAAAAGTGGTACGGATAATAGCTACCATCCATATTATCATATTATCCGGATGGTAGTTATTATCCGTACTATATATGATAATATTACCAATGGTATATATGAGAAAAACATTGATAATATGGATGATAGTTAGCCTTACCAACTATCCACTTGGTAGTACGGATTGTTTTTTCCCCAATGGTACTAAGTGGTACGGATCCATTTCGTGCCATCCATTGTGGCTGGGTGAGACTTTTTTTTACGGCATCCCGAGTTTGAAGCGATGTAAATGTAGTGAAGCTGTTTATTTGTCATTAAGATTCCCAGTATTCTTGCTCATGATAGTTCATGATAGTTCATGTATTTGTACTATTTCTATGGTCACTATGGTCACTATGGTCCCTCGCTTGCTGCTTCTTCTATGCTTTTTGGACCTTGCTGGTGGACGTAACCGCCGATTATGTGATGCCCAAAGGTGGACAGTTTCATGCAGTTTCCAACTTGACAGGAAGCCACTGAAATGCGACAGGCGCGTTTCGTTTGTTTCGGGTTGTGATTGGCTTGGGGATTTCGGAGGGATTTCACATGTCAAACGGTTGGAATGTGAGGTTAAATGTGTAAGGGGATTTGAACACCCAAGATGAATGGATGTCACATGAACAACTCGGCAATTTCACCTTCGAATTCATAAAAATTCATCGGTGCTTTTCTCAGGTGCAATCTATGGGTTTGGTATGTATTACTGCTGTGTATATATATATATATATATGTGTGTGTGTATGTGTGTGTATGTGAGGTATAAGAAAAATCTAATCCATATAAAACACATGTACATTTTTTTCTCAAAGATATCTATCTATCTATCTATCTATCTATCCATCCATCCATCTATCTATCTATCTATCTATCTATCTATCTATATACCTTATATGTGTGGATTTATGTATGAACATATATGTATATAGAGATGTGTATGCCCACAACCTACTGGGGAATTCCCGTATCAAAACTTCGGTGCAGGTGCAGGAAGCCTTACAGGCGATTGCTCCGGAGCTGCTGAAGATCCTCTGCAGCTGCCGAAAGCCGGGTGCCAGCTGCCATTGCCAGGAGCTCTCGCAGATGTTATGGGGATAGAAACATCTGATGATTTTGGGGATATTTCTATGGGCCATCTATACCATGGCTATGTAACAAATAACCAGAGAGTATACAATTCTTATATGGGTATGGATCAATACCTATTAATAGCATTTTTAGTGGGATGAACATCCATAAATCCCAGCTATTTTGATGTGAACTACAGGGGTACAAGGTTTTGACACACTGCCATATTTACTTTGGGCTGCCGCTGGCATCTAGGGTGTGGAACATTGTGGAAAATTCTGGAACTGTTTGTTGGGGGTGCTGGACCTTTTTCGCACCTTGATAATTATTAAACTGACAGTTTATCTGTATGGAGCGGAGGTTGCATGCAGCACCATTGACCAATTTGTAGCCATTTAAGATCGCAAGAATGTGGGGGTCCTTGACGTTGTTTGGGGTTTGTGAGCCATTCTCATGCGATTTTTGGCTCTCCACAATTGAAGCCATTGAAACCATCGAAGCCTTGACCTCAAAGTGATGGCATTGCAACCCCCGGATGTAGCAAACAGACCATTAAAGAGACCTTGAACGGACCTACGGTGCTATCTTAGTACTGTGTTGTTCGTAAAGTCCCTTAAAGCACGGTAGGGCTTGCATCCCACTTAGTAACTGAATAGTATCGTATCATTACTGTATAGTGACACGATCTGACAGGGATATCGGGATGGCTGATCCATAGCATTGGGCCGATTCGATCGCCATGATTTTGTGTGATTTACTGAAACGAATTCCATCGAGTGGTGCCAATGAATTCCAATTATGAATATGATTATCCGAGTTTATCCTCTTGGCTGCTAGGTATAAGTATAATCCTTATCCCGCTGAGTATAGGTATACATATACATTGATCATATCCCATAAAATTCGTATATTTCACAAAGACTAGAATTATATCCCATAATATTATGATGCCACAGATTGCCCATGTATATATATAATATATAATCATTCTCCCCCAAAAGTATATATATAATATATATCCCATTCGGATTATCCCACACCTAAACGATACGACCAGGAGAAAGCCCTGCGGGAGGCGGAATCCGCCAAAGCAGCCTTGGAGGAGCGCCTGCGCAACGACCAAGCTGGGGTGGCACTTTGGAACAAAAATTAAAGATGACATAACCATATTAGGTTGATTATATCCCAAGAATCATCATATAACCATCATTAACCATATTATACTCCATCAATTTCCATCAATTTCCATCAATTTCCATAGGTTTCTGTCCATATTTTTCCCATCCCCCAGGACTAAAATCACCCGCCAAAACGGGTGACATCCGCAGGCCATCCGCGCCGTCGCCGCCCAGGCCCCGCCCGGGCCCGTCGTTCCGGCGGGGCCGCCGCCACCAGCGCCGCCGGTGGAAGTGACGGAGCCACGCGCCGCGGATTTCACCGTTGAAATCCGTGGGTTTGGATTGGTTTACCCTCTGGTAAACATACACAAAGCTATTGAAAATGGCCCATTTATAGTTGATTTACCCATGAAAAATGGTGATTTTCAATAGCTATGTTAAATTACCAGAGGGTAGGGGAAAATTGAAACCGGAAAAGCCCATACTTCATGGTAAAAACCCATGGGTTTCCGGTGAAAATGTTCCATTAAACCAATCCATTGAAAATAGTGGATTGGTCTATAAAGAATGGTGATAAAAAACCATGTAAACGTTTGCGAAAGAGGGTAACAGTTTCATGAAACATCATGAAACTATGTGTATTAAGGTGTAGGCATACGTGTGTGTCACACACACACATATATATATATATATACATATGTATATAAATAAAATGATCATGATCAGACTGTTTGCTACCATCACTGCTGCTGCTGATGCTCCAATAGTTTGAACTCCTTGCAACTCCTTCTGGTTGCGCCCTGGACGACATCACCAGCTGTCACCAGCAAGGGTTCCCCAACCGCATGCTTTGCCACGAATTTTGAGGTGCGAAAACAATCGATGAGTACTACAGGAACCATTGGGCATGCAGAAGGGGGCGCACAGCATGAGTGGAGCAGTGCTTGGGCCCTCTGATAGTTAAGATGGGCAGAAGACAAAACAGACTTTGCTGAACCGCGTCTACAAACAACAATGTTTCATTGGGCATTCTTGCCGTCAACCCAATGGCTACCATGTTGTAAACCGAATGTTGCTCCGCCAATATTGTTGGTTTATACCATCCATATCAACTGGACATCAGTTCCATTTTTTACCATGTTGCTTTTGCCGTTGAGTTTTCACCCCAATCACATCCCATTCCTTTAAGCACACGTGCTACCCGGCATTTATCCCCATCATTTTTCACAAAAAAAGGGAATAAGAGGGATCCTGCTATTTTTTGATTTGGTTGCTTTTGCTCCATATCAGCCATTACATATCCCAAGCGAATATTTGGGATATATCCAGGGGTGTTTGCTCCAGTTGCCAAAGGAAGAAATATGACCTGACACTTCCCAATTCAATTCTCAAATACCACCCAATTCCAAAGTCATTCTTGGCGGCTATATTGCCAGCGTCCATTTTTTCGTTTTCCCATTTTGGACGTTCAGGTTGCCAAAAAAAACTGAAGCTTTGCTCACCCACAACTCTACTCCCCATTCTTGTTCGTTAAATAGTGAGATCTAGTGATTTCACCGTGGAGTTTCCCATGGTTTTCCCATGGCTTCCGTCGTCCAACCCCCGCGGCGCCAGTATCGAGACGGTGCGGCGGCAGCATCAGCTGGATCGGCGCCGCGCCAAGGAGTCGCGGCGCCGCTGGCGGCGGCAGCAGCTCGAGGGCACGCTGAGCCTCGGTCGAAAGGAAGCGACTTAGTAACTGGTTAATGACTTAATACCCATTATGCCCATTACCCTCTGGTAAACTAGTGTAACATATGTAACATAACTATGGAAAATCACCATTTTTTATGGGAAAATCCACTATAAATATCTATAAATTGCCATTTTCAATAGCTATGTTAAATTACCAGAGGGTAAATACCAGTTGGTTATGAAGTTATGACTTATAACAAAATGGGGAATAAGCCATAAATATCTATAAATTACTGGTTGGGTAACTACTATTGGGAAATATTGGGTGCCAATGAGAATTGTGAAATATATCATGATACAATGGAAATATTGGGTATTACCTGGTTGGTGGTTTGGAACATTAATTTTATGACTTTCCATATATTGGGAATAATCATCCCAACTGACTAATACTAATAATTATGTTTCAGAGGGGTTCAAACCATCAACCAGATGTCAATGTGCAAGATATTCACGATTGGCTACGGTGTAAATCATAGAGGATAATTACAATTGGGCTTTGTCGATATGTGGGCGACGTGGGGCATAGAATCAGAGTTTTCATTGAAATTCAGATTCTAGAACTGCACATGTACACAACCTAGAGCTAGAGAGTGTTCCAAATGTATCCAACATGTTTTTTCCGCCATCGAATCTAAAGTATCTAAACATGGTGGAACATTTTCTACCAGCCACTAAAATCAGGACCTATTCATATTTATTCACCATCTATGATATAGAGGGGTTGCCTTTGGGGGGGGCCTTGGTTGAATTCCCATGAGACAAGACGAATTCAAGATGGACGTGTCCAAAGGTTGCGCCTGATCATGTTAGTCATGCCAGTTGCTAAAGTACCCTTCGGTAAACGTTTACATAGATATGGGTTTAAGCCACCAGAAATGTTCTTAAATGTAGATCATTTAATTCGAACGGGAACCAGCCGGGTTTTCCACATGGTTTTTGTTCGTTTAACCTAGGCTACAGTCCATGAATCCGTCCATTAATCACCATTATTTACCATTAATCCCCATATTATCACATTATTAGCTATTAAATCACCATTAAATTGATCATTATTCACCATTAAATCACCATTAATCACCATTAAATCACCACTAAAACACCATTCAATCACCATTAAATCACCATTAAATCACCATTAAATCACAATTAATCACCATTAATCACAATTAATCACCATTAAATCACCATTAATCACCATTAAATCACAATTAATCACCATTAAATCACAATTAAATCACAATTAATCACCATTAATCACCATTAAATCACCATGAATCACCATGAATCACCATTAAAGCACCATTATTTACCATTAAATCAACATTAAATCACCATTAATCACCATTAAATGACCATTAAATCACGATTCAATCACAATTAATCACCATTAATCACCATTAAATCACGATTCAATCACAATTAATCACCATTAATCACCATTAAATCACCATTAAATCGCCATTTATCACCATTAAATCACATTGAATCACAATTAATCACCATTAAATCACCATTAAACCACAATTAATCACCATTAATCACCATTAATCATCATTAAATCACAATTAATCACCATTAAACCACCATTCATCACCATTAAATCACCATTATTTACCATTAAATCACAATTAAATCACCATTAATCACCATTAAATCACCATTATTTACCATTAAATCACAATTAAATCACCATTAATCACCATGAATCACCATTATTTACCATTAAATCACCATTAAATCACCATTAATCATCATTAATCACCATTAATCACCATTAATCACCATCACAATTAATCACCATTAATCACCATTAAATCAACATGAATCACCATGAATCACCATGAATCACCATGAATCACCATTAAATCACCGTTATGTACCATTAAATCAACATTAAATCACCATTAATCACCATTAAATGACCATTAAATCACGATTCAATCGCAATTAATCACCATTAA
>Ga0126342_10017273_pt1 | contig 12490 bp, 7 predicted proteins | sample Cyp1metagenome_FD_92528 | JGI IMG/M metagenome (GOLD analysis project Ga0126342, IMG submission 92528) | Coral microbial communities from Lord Howe Island, Old Settlement Bay, Australia - Cyphastrea 1 metagenome | ecosystem: Host-associated > Invertebrates > Cnidaria > Coral ...
GAGATATATCAATATAGTGAGATGGGCGAAGTACAACATATCGTTTTATCAATGTTATATCTTCCAACAAACTATTGAAAATATATCATATATATATATATGTGAGATATATATATATATACATCATATTATATATATATATATAATATATATATATATATATAAAATATATCATATATCCCCCAAAAATAATGTTATCTATCCCCAAAACGTTACATCCCCCGTTCCCAGTTCCGTTGAACGTGACCGCCCGGGCCGAGGCATCCCATCCTTGGGCATTCTGCCGGTGAGGATCGAAGCGCGACGTTCGGCCGGAGAGCCCAATGGTGCGGCGTTCAGCGCAAGGGCGGCCGGGAGGAGAACATATATAGGAAAACCATAGGAAAATGGTGATTTAACCACTATAAATGGTGATTTAACCACTATACATGGTGATTCAACTATATAGGTTGATATGGTTATGAATAATGGTTGATAACGGATGATCATGGTATATAAAAGTGATTAATGTGACTGTAATAGTGGTACAATGTGACTATCTGGGTAAATTATAATGACCTCACTGTTCTCCCTCACTGAAATCATGGTTAATAAGGTAAATCATCCCCAAATGGCCGCAAGATTCAGGGTACTGAAATATTGTAATTTCCAGATATTCGGAAAACCATAGGAAAATGTTGATTTAACCACTATAAATGGTGATTTAATGGCCTAATGGATATATGATGTTTATGATACCCTCTGGTACACTAACAGTTTACTATTGAAAATTGCTATTTAGTTCGTTGATTTACCAGAGAGTATATGATCTTCGGAGGTGACAGATGATAGAACCATCAACAGTAATATAGAGCCTGCCTCATACTATCGATATATGATAGATTTCTCTGGAGTATATGATAGATAAATTGGGATTGAACTGTCAACAATGGTGATAGAACCTTCAAACAGGGTTGTATCATTCGGAGATGATTTAAGCATAATGGTGATCTATACTACCAATCGGCATTTCAGGAACTGATTTATCGGAGGTACCTATCATATGTAAGGCCTGTGTAAGGGCTATGTATAGGAATATCCCCACATAGTATAGCTGCTTATAGCTTTGTATGGCACAATGCCTCGATTTGAGGGTCCTGAAATTACCACTGATGGATGGATACTTTCACTGGGAAAAATCAAGGTTTAACCAACCAATAGTGATCAAAAATCAGATGTCACATGATTTGACCCTCAAAATTCTTGGAACACCAAGTGGTGAAGGGTAGTTGGGGCCGGAGATGTCAAGTTTTTGGGTCAACCAACTGGGTAAATAGTGCTTTGACGAGCAAAAAATGCATTTTTTAATGGGGTTTGGGCGAATCGATATTTCATGGGGTACGGTATGACCCCGTCACTAGCCATTAATCCTGGTTGGTGGTCTGGAACATGTTTTATTTTCCCCAATAGTTGGGGTGATGATCCAATCTGACTTTCATATTTTTCAGAGGGGTAGGTCAACCACCAACCAGAATCCCATCGCTAACTAAGTTAGGGCGACTACCCCTCCTATAAACAAACATGGCTAGCTGGGAAATCCGCGAACGAAATGGGCCGAAATGGGAAGATCATCTATCAACGCGGGATTTTCCAGCAAGGTAAGAATACTACTTTCGGATCTCCAATTATCAACTAACTTAGGACAACTGGACAACTCACTGTTAACCAAGTAACTTAGGATAACACAGGAATAACTAACTGGTTGGTGGTTTGGAACATTTTTTGTTTTTCCATATATTGGGAATTTATAATCCCAACTGACGAACTCCATCATTTTTCAGAAGGGTAGGTCAACCACTAACCAGATGTTTTTATGCTAGTTGCATTACCCAGCTTATATAGATGATATTCCCACCAATCATGGGGGATCCAAACCACGTCTTCCCATCTTTGGGGATCCAAACAAAACCAAACAGATTATCATCCCATTATCAATCACTATTAAGCCACTATTAACCCACTATTAACCACTATTAACCATCATTAACATAACCAGTTGCCATGAAAATTCCCATTAGATCCTATTAAACCACCATTAAATGCCATTAAACCAGCATTAACATAGGATAACGTAGGATAACATAGGATAAGTTCTCCAACTTCCCAACTTCCAGGCCCCAAAAAAATATTTCCCCGGCCGCGACCACGCCGCTTCACCACGCCGAAACGGCGAGGTGGGTGAGCACGGCAGCCCCCAAGCAGCGGTCAAAGCACTGCTGGCCAAGGCCCGCACCGAAGACGGTGCTACTCCGGTATGGGATATTGGTAGTCAATAAGTTGGGGATATATATATATATAACCAACTTTTGCGATTTTTTGATATATATACTTATATATATATATACATATATTTATCTATTTAATTAAAAAATATATGTAATTATATATAAATATTATCTTCCCCAATGTATCCCCAACTTTTATTAGTCAACTAGTCACTATATATTATATCCCGATCAAAATTATGGATATATCCCATGAATTTCCCAAATATGTCCCCACAAATCCAGGTTTTTAGCCATTGCATGCCATGAACTATAGTTTATATCCAAATTATATCCCAGTATAATCCCAAGTATATCCCGATAAACACCATCATCCCATTTTTCAAGAGATTAGTAAACAATTGGTTAAGAAGTGGTCAATAATAAGATGATGTAACCAACAGTATGGTTTGGGAATGTGACAATTTTAGGATATAACTATGTTGGGATATCTTTGTGATACTGTAAGAATGGTATTTTGAATCCCATTGTATAGTTATACTGTCAACATGTCCATCATTGGTTTCCACAATATTGGGATTCACAATAATGATAATGAGAATTTACTATGATATAACTATATAATGGGATAAAAATGTATAAGGATAACTCATACAATGGGATTCATAATAATGGGTTAGGGTTGTTGTTTTTTGTTGCTATTCACTACTAACAATAATCGGGGATGAAGTATGAACCCATCAGCCAAACCAGCTTCATTGTTAGCACCGATGGCTGACAAGGGACAAATCATGGTTTGATAATGCCTTGACAATGTAATGATTCGTCCCTTATCCAATTTATTCGAATGATAATGTAATGTAATGGGCTGACAGTGGAATGTAAAACAATATCAAACAATGATTGTAATGTAATGGGCTAATAATGGAACGTGAAACAATATCAAACAATGATTGTAATGTAATGGGCTGATCATGGAATGTAAAACAATATCAAACAATGATTGCACTGTAATGGGCTGATCATGGAATGTAAAACAATATCAAACAATGATTGTAATGTAGTGGGCTAATAATGGAATGTAATTGGGGTTGAATTCATCCAATTTTTACTTGCATAAAAGGTTTGCCAAAGATGATGTGTGCTTTTCCCGAAAAGCCACTACTTGGGGAATCTATGGGGTTCCTTTCTTGTTTTTTCTTGGATTCCATAAGCAAATCCAAGATAAGGGCTCAGTAATGGCGTCATACTTGTTAAACAATTGGTTAATAATGGAATGATGTAACCAATAGTATGATTTGGTGATTTTACCAAGAACTCATTGGATATAACAGGTCAAAAAAAATATTGCGGGATATGATCGGTTACTATGCATCACCAAAAAATACGGGATGTCACCCACATAGGGCAAGGAAGGAGCATATTGGATCATCGAACAATCATGCGGGAATAACCCAGAAGAATGGGATAATATGGGATACGAATGGGTGGCTTTCATCGCCGTGTTTTGGCATAATGGGTGAATAATGGGCATGTGATATGATCTATATGATCTCATAGGATATGTCTCCCCTGATATGATGATATTGATTGATATTGGGTTTGCCTCAGTGGAATGACCCAACATTTCAGCTCAGTGAATTACCCTCTGGTTATGTCAAAATAGCTATTGAAAATCGCCCATTTATAGTGGATTTGCCCATTGAAAATGGTGATTTTCCCATAGTTATGTTAGTTTACCAGAGGGTATTATGATTTGCCCAGATATTTGAATCCACATACATTTATATAAACAGCTGGGTAAATCATAATAATTCACATGTTATAATGATTTTTACCCAGAATTGATGTTTGAATTCACATTTGTTTTCAACGAGCAATGTGACGATAATCCTTCAAACGGCCTCTTTGGACTTGTCAGAGCTACAGAGAACAGAACGAAATGGCAGAGGATGACCTACCCGGATTGGATCATCCCAGAGGCAACGGTTTCCATTTGGGAATCCACGTTGGCACCGCAACGCCGGAACACGGAGTGCGCGCCTGGCCAGCATGGTTGCTGATGGTAGGTGTACATCAGTCTTCCGGCATCTTGCCTTCGAAAACTGCTGCAGGGCTTTTGAAGTTTTGAAGGGGTCTTCAAAACGTGCCACGTAGCAGTTTCGAAGCCCGATAGAAACAGCTTGTGGGGCCTCGGGACGCCTTCGAAAGCTGCTGCGGGGCTTTTGAGGCTCTTGAGGGGGTGCGCAAAACGTGCCACGTAGCAGTTTCGAAGCCCGATAGAAACAGCTTGTGGGGCCTCGGGAGGTCCCATGGCAAAGGAAGCGGGGCGCCGTCGCAAGCTGCTGCGGAGAGTTTTGCGGTTCAAAGGCCTTCGAAAGTTGCTGCAGGACTTTTGAAGCTTTTGAGGTTTTAAAGGGGTACTCAAAACGTGCCACGTAGCAGTTTCGAAGCCCAATAGAAACAGCTTGTGGGGCCTCGGGAGGTAGCTGAAAACGTGCCACGTAGCAGTTTCGAAGCTCAATAGAAGAAGCAGCTTGTGGGGCCTCGGGAGGTCCCATGGCAAAGCAGGCGGGACTCTGTCGCAAGCTGCTGCGGAGGGTTTTGCGGTTCAAAGGCCTTCGAAAGCTGCTGCGGGGCTTTTCCCAAAAGATCAGGTTAGGCAATTTCTTGCCTAATAATTAATTCTTTATTTCCTACATAATTAGGTAATTTTTTAAAGGTAAAATTGCAAAGTCATTTCAAGGTAATTCGGCACGTGGGGTTGAAAGTTTGCATGCAAACTTGCGAGACGAGGTTGAAAGTTTGGATGCAAACTTGCGAGGGGAGCTTGAAAGTTTGCGCGCAAACTTGCAAGGCGGTGTTGAAAGTTTGCGCGAAAACTTGCATGGCGGGGTTGAAAGTTTGCAAGTAAATTTGCGCCCTTGGACACGCACGCAAGCATTTGCAGGCAAATGGTGGTGCAAGTTTAACACTCAAACTTGCGAGGGGGGTTGAAAGTTTGCCTGCAAACTTGCGAGGTTGAAAGTTTGCGTGCAAACTTGCGAGGCGGGGTTGAAAGTTTGCATGCAAACTTTCTTTGAGAGTTAGGTAAAAAATTAGTTAAGGCAAGAAAAGTTAACTAGTTTAGGTAAGGAAAAAAGCAGGCGGGACGCCTTCGCAAGCTGCTGCGGAGGGTTTTGCGGTTCAAAGGCCTTCGAAAGCTGCTACGCGGCTTTTGAGGCTTTTAAGGGGTGCTCAAAACATGTCACGTAGTAGTTTCGAAGCCTAAGTATAGAAACAGCTTGTGGGGCCTCGGGAGGTCCCATGGCAAGCAGGCGGGACGCCCTCGCAAGCTGCTGCGGAGGTTTTACGGTTCAAAGGCCTTCGAAAGCTGCTGTGTGGCTTTTCAGGCTTTTGATGCTTTTAAGGGGTGTTCAAAACGTGCCACGTAGCAGTTTCGAAGCTGCTGCGGAGGGTTTTGCGGTTCAAAGGCCTTCGAAAGTTGCTGCGGGGCTTTTGAGGCTTTTGAAGCTTTTAAGGGGCGCTCAAAACGTGCCACGTAGCAGTGTCGAAGCCCAATCGAAACAGGTTGTGGGGCCTCGGGAGGTAGCTGAAAACGTGCCACGTAGCAGTTTCGAAGCCCAATAGAAACAACTTGTGGGGTCTCGGGAGGTACCATGGCAAAGCACAAAGCAGGCACAGGGCCATGCCGCAGACCTACGGACGGAAAGGCATGGGAGATCCACCAAACCAGACTGTCCTTTCTGGATCCGATAGAAAAATTTTGAAACTGGACCAAACTACAGCCAAAAGACGCACCTCCCAGAAGGGAAAACGAAATGTCAGTGAAGGACAGAAAGGCGTGGAAGACCCACCAAACCAAAGACTGAACGTCCCTTCTGGATCCGACAGAAAAGCTTCGAATCAAAGGTCCAAGTTGCAGCCCAAAACACCTCCCATATGGGAAAACACAAAAGGCGTGGGAGATCCACCAAACCCGAGTCGTAGTAGTCATAGTAGTCATAGTAGTCATAGTAGTCATAGTAGTAGTAGCGGTGGTGGTGGTAGTAGTAATACTAGTAGTAGCAGTAGCAGTAGCAGTAGCAGTAGAAATAGTAGTAGTAATAATAATAGTAGTAGTAGTAGTAGTAGTCGTCGTCGTCGTTGTAGTCGTAGTCGTAGTCCTTGCTTGCTGCTCCTGTTTGCTGGTGTTGCTGCTGCTGGTGTTGCTGCTGCTGCTGCTGCTGCTGCTTGGTGGAGTTGTAAACAGGAATATCTTATTTCCTGGCGCGCTCCCCCTTGCTGTCGGCCGGGGTCGGTGGATAAATTGAATCTGGAAGTTGCGAATGTTTGGAAATGAGGGCGCTGCCCAGAATTATGATTTTCATGGATAAATATGATCATTAGATTCATTAGCACTTGTTTTTTTCCGATCCCTGATTTTCGGACAAGCTCATGGTGCACTTCCGGAGGTCTATGACCTTGTCCTAAAGCTACTGATCACGCGAGAAGAACAAGGAGCACAAATCACTCGCATGGCCCAGGAGCCCATTTGGCGAGGGCATCAGCTAGTTCATTCCATGGATGGCTTTTGTGACCTCTGACCTCTTCGATGATCGCAGTCTTGGCCGTCCAAAGTCCCTGGGTTTGACAGATCTGTGCCAGGACAGGATTCGACCTGCATACCGAGAGCGCTTGGGCCAGCAACCGACTAAGGGAAAGGTCAGGTCGAATGCGGAATGCAGCTGTCTCAGGCCAGTATTGTCTGCGACCTCGGCCCGAGACCATTTGGTGTGATGGACGATGGATGATAGATACAGACCTGCGAGAATGGGCACCCCATCAATCCCATCTAAGTTGACGATGGCAGATATCATAATGAGGTCGGGATCTGGCCGGGTCAATGGCCTTGGTCAAATGGCTCATGATGGAATGGTTTGTAATGGATGGTATATAAATATGTGGACATAACCCATATGTAGATATTATATATGTATACCTCCATACTCCCGTCCAGTCACCGTTGAGGCGGAGGCCGAAGATGCCGAGAGTGGCATGTCGCAGCGCTTCATCCGCAAGGCGGAGAGCGAGGGGTGTTGAGGGCATATGTGAATCTGTGTAAACGACGTCACGACGTCACGCTGGGACCTTACTGGAATAATTGTTACTGTAGTAAGGGGGATTACCCTCTGGTTATGTTAACAGTTTGATATTGAAAATTGCCATTTAGTTCGTTGATTTACCCACTACAAATGATGATTTTCCATAGTTTTCTGTACGCTTACCAGAGGGTACTTTTTCTGGGAACCTGATTTCAGCTTCGTGACTTGTTCTTTTATTTGCCCAGATATAATGTTAATGATAAATGAGGAGATTTCATGGGATATATCACCAACTTCAAAATTGGCTGTGTCTCAAAATGTTTAGTAGACCGTATACCCCCAAATTGCCATTACATGTTCTCAGCTAGGCGCGGCTAAAAATCACTTGACAAGGTGGTTAGATGGTGGTTAACCCCCACTGGCACTGGCTTGTGAGTGAGTGAGAAGATCTTGACCAACTTTGGAAGCCAGTAACCGTTTCCCTATGGGTGAAGGCTCTACCGGCAGGGTTCCAATGATCTTTTTGGCACTTGGAGGCTCAGCAGCCACCTATAAAAGCTGATCGTTGGAAGCAAAACAACTAACATGTCGAACACCAACCTTAGGTCGGAAATTGGAGAAGTTTCCAAACACAGTCTGCGATGCTGATGTCAACATTGTGCTCCATGGATGCGCGCGCTTACATAGTGGCTCTGAGGATGGAGACATGTTCCTCTGCATCGACTGGTTCACCCCGTTTGTGGTCAAACCTATGCTCGGTCGTTACCCCCTATAATGTACGCTATGATTTTTTTGCCGAGTTGTACTTTCATTCCTCTTCCAAAAAAGAAGATCTGTGGGCTCAGCAGTTTGTTTGATTTCGTTGCAGGTTTAAACATCACTTATAGCAGTTAGGAAAGTTAAGTTGTGTGTTGACCGACAAGGCGGTGATGTATTGAATGAGATCATATAAGGACCGCACTTAGCATGTGCCTCACATTTTCCATGCATTTCCTGGTGCTTCTGCTAACCTATTAGCTTCAACAAATACAAACGTCGGTTTCCCCAGGTAAGTACCTTCTATATGTCCACAGCACCTGGACTCCAGCCCCGGCAGTCATTAACCACCAGGTTTCGGAATTGCTGGTCATGCGCTTCCTTCCTGTGGTAGGTGCTGGTGCCTTTCTCAGTCTCTAAGCTGCACCAAAAGTTGCACCCTCTGGGTATGGGGTCAATACCTATGGTACCTATGGTACATAGGTGGGCCATGTAGTTCGCCAGCTGATGAGTAAGTCGAGAAGTGACGTATAACATGCCATAACCATCCATAGCCCACTTCATACCTAAATACAAGGGGGTATAGCCCAGTTACTAACCAGTTAACAAACTCCAGTATTTTGCGCAGCAAGTCCCGAAGAAACAACCTTCACGCAACATAACCATCACTGTGCTCTTCTCTTAGAAGATTTGCAAGGCTAGGGGATACCTCTTAAAACCGCTCCGTGCAACGGGCCCGTTTTCATTGCATCATTCCCGTTGTTTTTCTGAAATCCCTTTAATCCTCATGTCACTCATGTCTTGGAACAAATCAAATCCCAATGTTTGGTGCTGAAATCCCCTTTTATGTTGTCGTTTAGTTCTCAGTGTTGTTCTTTCATTCCAAATTCGTCTGGTTAAGTTCCAAGTCTTGTTAGCTCAAATCGCCAGATTTGTTGATTCAACCCATATGTTTTGTGAAATCGATGTGTGTGCCGCCTAAATCCATTGTGTTTTTTGTTTAATCCGCAAGTTTGTCGACGAATCTCCAATTTTTGGTGGTTAAAATCACCCATTGTGTTACTTAAATTCGAATTTCTGCTTGTTAAATTCCAATTCAATACAGTTTGTCAAAACTGTATTGTTTATTGCTTACATCCTGATTTTGGGAGATCCCTGGTTTGTGTTGGTTAAATTCCAATTGCTGCTGGTGAACTGGGTATTTAAGTCTTCCAATAAAAACTAAAATTACATCATTAAATCATATTAAATCCATCAATCATTGATTGGTACTTTTTTTGTTGGTTAAATTCTAAATCCATCATTAATTCTGGTTGGTGGTTTGGAACATTAATTTAACCATTGGAACATTAATTATTAAGATGGTTAAACCACCAAACAGATCATTAATTTCTACTTTTTTGTTGGTGGTTGGATAGATCAATCCCTTTGGACAGCCAAGGTTACACCATCTACGCGCGCCTTCGACTGGCCGCGCTGGTGGCGGAGATGAACGGCAGCTGGGCGAAGTGTGGAGCGAAGCGCCTCTCTGACTGGGGGAATATTCACTGTTCTAAATAAATACTGGGAATCTTATTATCCTATAAGAATAATGGGAATGAACTCTATTATATTACAAAATTTAATAGTGGGAAAACACGTTAGTAATAGTAGGAAAACGTTATAATAATAGTGGGACTAATATCCTGCAAATCATTTACTATAATAATGGGAAAAACACTATTTCAGACACTCCTGAAGATCACCACGAACTTCAAAGATTGGATGGTCAATGCTGCAGCTACTTTTGTGGCGAATCTCGGAATGCCGTACGGGGAGAAGTTGATGAAGGCAGTGTCGCATATGGCGGGAGTGAGAATCCCCGAACACCAAGCGCGCGAAATTTTAAAGACTGGGCGCGGGAAACAAGTCATGGTTCATCGAACTGAAGTCAGAGAACCTGGCAATCAGCGACCTGTCTACGCCTATCGGCTGACCAAGGACTGCGGGAATGTGGCCTACAAGGACTTCCTGATGAAAGTCATCAACAGCGATGAGAAGATGAACGAAATCTTTGGACCAACAGAAGCTACCGCAGAGAAGGCCGGTGATGTCATTGAGCTTTGGCTGGGCCTACTCGACGTTGCTGCCATGACAAAAGGGGTAGTGAACATCTTTGACGACGAAGTCAACCCCACTGAGTACCTGAACGGTCTCGAAGCCACAGTCAGATTCTTTGGTAAGACTGCAAGGACTGGAAAGCAAAGAGATTCACCACTACATGTTGTTGGATGCTAGGGATTTTCGACCAATTCATTATGATGTTGGCTAAGCAATACTCAACCATCCCCAAGTTTAGAATAAATGGAAGGTATAAACCATCAAAGTTTGGGTGGTCTATTCTTGCTTAACTAGCGTTAATGGGTCAATAGAGGTGATACTTGTATGGGTGTATCTGAAAATAGGGCTCAATAATGCCTAATAGATGGCTATGTTCATGGGAAAGTGATGATCAACCATCAAACTGTGGAGGTACTAGTACCCTACTTTTAGGATCTTTTAAGATCCACCCATAAAATGGGATAGAATCAGATATATAACTTTTTAACAAACTGCGCAAAGCTTGGTTGAGTCAGCCATTCAAATCAGCTTGTTGGGATTTGACCCACAACAAATAAGGACATAGCATGATGTGCTAATTCAGTGGCGAAACCAACTGGAATGTATCGTTGAAAATATATAGTTTGATGTTTTTTGCTGCCATAATGAGCTAAAAAAAGGGAAGCTGATCAAACCCGTCATCGGAAACAAGCGCTGCAAGCAGCATTTGATGATATTCAGCACCCTGGAAGTTTGGCGCCGGCAGGAGCACCAACGGAATGCCTCGGCGGCCATTAGGTCATTAGCAACAGAGAGGAAAGATGATCCTAAGCTCATCAACATTGGAACTAAGATTCAAGCAGGAGAAGCAAAATTTAACCAAGAAAAAGTCAATGAGGTACTAACTTTTCCCAGCAGCCATTTCTATTGGGGTATAAAGACTATCATTTCCCGCAGAACCTAACGTTCGCCCATGGTGACATAATATATCTCATTTTTCCCATGGATTTAACGCATGTTTCATCCACGGTTCAAACCGCCTTGCAGGGATGGACGGTACACTAGGTGTGGCCCCTCGCCATGCGTGCAACACAAAAATTTGCTTCATGGCTCGTTTCACAACAATTTGCGGCAACAACCCTTCGCAGCCTTCGTGGGGGTCCGTGGAAAAGAAGCGCCGTTTCGTGCGAGAAAACACAGGCTCCGGGCAAACGTCCGGTTCTGCGCGTATCATTTACAGTGGTTGGTAGTTTATAGATACAGGGGAAAAACCAAACATGTTGATGATCTGATGGAGATTAACCACGCATATAGTCAACAATATATCGGATTAATCTGGTTTCACGGTAATTTTCTCAATGAAAATTTGGGTTTAGCCATCAACAATCGGGGGTTCTCTGAGCCAAAACTAGTTGCTAAAACTCGTCGTGGAAATCCATGATTTTGGTGGTTGTTCCATTGAAATAAGCGGTAGATACCGACAAACACGTTGCAGGCCAAAGTTTTCAAAAACACCACATGGACAGTTGGAAAATTGGAGACCCCAAGTTAAGACCGTGTGAATGTGGAAAATGATGTTCAAAAGCATCAAATATGCGCAGTTGCCTTATTTTGAGACAAATCCAAATGGCTATGGTTCAAGCCATTAGGATGCCAAGCGACCCACAAAGCTGTCTTCTTTCGCATTAAGTCATTTGTTTGGGGTTTTAGTACATAAAACGATTCATCATCCACACATTGGGGTTTTAGTACATAAAACGATTCATCATCCACACATTGGGGATTTCTACAGGGGACACTTCAATTCATGACCAGTTCGATAGGTAAATTATGATTCCCAGAAATCTCAGGAGTTCCACCCAGCCCCAACTGCAGGTCACCTTTGGGAGGGAAGACATTCATGTCATGTCCCAATAATGTTTCCTATCTATACATAGGTTATGTGTCATGTATATATATATATATTCATATTCATGTTTATATATATATATATATATATATGTATATGGTATATGTGTGCGATTGTATCTTGGATATGTGTTTTCTATATTTTTAGGTGCCCCTTAGATCATTTTCGTGAGTCATCAACGGCCCACAAACACCGATCCAGTTGGGTTTGCTGGTGCGTTGGTAACCCATCAGAATCACAGTTGGCTGTATCCAGGTGGGCTGAACCGAACCCCCTTCCATTGTTGTTTCGTCAATCTGCGTTCATATATGGGACACTGCTCAGGGGCCTTTATTTTCAATGGTGTCCTGTAGTCAAATTAAATTTCCAGGCATAGGAAGAGAATCTATGAATCTATC
>Ga0126342_10017274_pt1 | contig 12490 bp, 15 predicted proteins | sample Cyp1metagenome_FD_92528 | JGI IMG/M metagenome (GOLD analysis project Ga0126342, IMG submission 92528) | Coral microbial communities from Lord Howe Island, Old Settlement Bay, Australia - Cyphastrea 1 metagenome | ecosystem: Host-associated > Invertebrates > Cnidaria > Coral ...
ATGATTCCAAATACAAAATGGGGGGCACAACCCCTCCTGTTTGTACAAAAAAATCCTGGCTGGCAATCTGTACTGTAGCCCAAGTCCTCCCCATTTCGTAGCTGAAATTTGAAGGAGGATCCAAATAAAAGCCATGGCTAGGTGTTGCTTGGAGTTGTAGTCCATTTTTCATGTTGACTAGCCAACAATTACTAGCCTAGTTTGTAGTGGTCTTCAAACAATGAAACAGTTTTTCCATGTCCTTTCCCCAGTATTTTCTGGCAGTGATTTACTGACCACCATCCCTCATGCCAAGATGCCAGGCGCCCTGAAGGCTATCCTGAGATCGCCAATGGCACGTGAGCAAACGGGAGTCCCCACGAGCCTGGAACCATCGAACCTGAAAATTTGACAAGATTATTTTTTTTATATAGAATGGGGCCCGGGGTGTAAAGATGTGTAAAGTACCATGTTGCATTTTAAATCCTCTGCGAGCTGTGAACTGTGATCCATCCAACATGTTAGGTTTTCAATGGTCATCACTTTCCCCACCATGGTTTGCCCTTGAGATGGCCTGCCACCAGGCAACCCATGGGAGCTGTGAGGCATAGAGGCAGGCACCTAGCAGCATGCAGAGCATGGCGCCCAGCATCGCCATGGAAATTCTCAAGGGCTTGGGGTAAAACCTGGGAGGCTGGCTGGGGAGTTATTTATTTATGGGTACCATAAGATGTCAAACTTTCGAACCCCAGAAGTTGGAACATAACTAGCTGTATGGCTGTATTAATGAAATATATCAGCACATATCCATGTATATATATATAGTTATATAGTTATATATATATAGTTATGTAAATATATATATATACCTAGAACATCCTGGAACCGCACCCATGTAGTATAGTTTATTATGATTTCTTAGTGACTTCTTTTTATGACTTGGGATTGCCAGGCTCGCTGTTTCTAAATGTTTTTCTTTGGCAAATCCCATGGGTCCCATGGGCTTGTTGCCACCAAGTCTGGGAACCATCCCAGGTGGCGACTGATTTTCAATCGCTGTGATCTCCCCTGCTGGTGAATCGGTGAAAATGCAAAAACTACCGAGCCCTGATGGATCCATCATCATCATCATCATCATCATCAATAACCATTGATATCATTGATAACATTTGATAACCATTAAACACTACAGTAACAAACCACTACCATCATCATCCATGATCCCCAAACTCATGGCATCTCATGACAGCCCTTTGCTCAACAAGCCCAACTCTGCTCACCAAGCGGCCATTCAATTGGCATGGCAAAAAGGGGCGACAAACATCTGAAAACCACAACCAGCGTCATGGACGAATGCCTCGATGGCAAATGGTTTCCGGATATGTTCCCCCAAATATATCCAACGAATTTCAAAGATTCCCGTGGAAGATATGTTTAAGCAGTTTAAGCATAAATTGAAGACTCCGGGATTTTTTTGGTAAATCATGCATGTTTCTGATTCAATTTCCCAGCATCAGGAGCCACGGACCTTCGACTTGTCAAAGGTACTTAAGTGCAAGCATAGAGGTGAGCAGCATCCCAGAGAAAAATGGCGTGACCAAACACCAACCTCGGAATTGATACCACAGCTGCTTGGTGACAACAAATGGAACTGGCGAATTAGAACCACTTTAAGCGGGGAAAATTATGATCAAACATGGTCAACCACTTGATTATCGGAATTTGGGAGTGCCCTATTTTCAATCCACTGGTTTATTTGTCCCATTGCCTACCAAAAAACGCAAAAAAAAAACATCTTCCTACGCTACACTTATATACGCCATGACTGAAACGCCATGCCGACCAGCAACGGAAGAAGTCAGCCATGGAGCCAATGTAAATGTAGCGGAAGCAACACAGTAGGACAGCCCTTGGTGCCGATCAGCGGGAGGATGTTGCAGCTGATGACATCCCCACAGATGATCTATCGTCATCATCACCATCACCACCATCATGGTCATCATGGTCATCATGGTCATCATGGTCATCATGGTCATCATGGTCATCATGGTCATCGCCATCGTCGTCGTCATCGTCGTCATCGTCGTCATCATCATCATCATTATCATCATCATCAGCTTAATTATTCATCATCTATCATCAACAATCAATCATCATCAATCAATCCTCACCACTGCCACCACCATCATCGTCGTCATGGTCATGGTCATGGTCATCGCCTTCAATCATCACACCTTTTGTTTTCAGTCAAACATCATTGCTGCATATATTGCTGCAATATGATGCAATATGTAATAATGACATGCTCATGCTAGCAAAGAATGGCCATCACAATGAGATTTTTTCAGAGGTGTCAGAGGATGCCATGCCATTTTTACATATTTTTACCACCATTTTATCCACCAAGCAACACAGAGAACAACATTTGAAGTGCTGTCAATGTGCACCTGAGCGGCAACAGGACCTCTAGGGATCCCTCTCTGGTTATGACATTATGCCAGGGCCAGCCATGGAAAGATCCACCATGGCTATGAATATCACCGGAAACCATGGTTTTTACCATCAAATTTGATGGGGTTTCCGGTTGAAATTTTCCCATCATCCAATGCTATGATAATAGGTAAGGTAAACCATCTATTTCTATGGGCCATCGAAAAACCATGGCGAACTGTTAGTCATAACCAGAGGGTACCGATGAAAAAACATAGTGATTTTCCACATCTGTGTTAGTTTGCCCAACAGGGTACCGATCTTTTGGGTATCAAGAATGGCCCAACAGCTGCGAGGCTTCTATCCCTACAGCTGGTATGTCACCCCAAGTCCGGGCTCACCATAAGGATAGCTTTGAACCATATGATGGTAAACTATGGTAAACTCCATTTCACCTCGATCCTTATGATCCTTATCCCACCTCGATAAGAACAAGCTCCCAGAATCATTTCCACATCTCGACCTCATCCTGTGCTGAAAAATGTCGATCTGGGCACTCGTAAGGGAAGTGTCCAATGGCCTTTTTATTCAGGACCATCATCGCCACCGAACACAGCATCCACGAAGCAACGCCAGGCACCTGCGAACAGCCCGTAGCTTGAGTCTTGAGATCAAGCAGCCATTGAGCCATTGGAAAATCAGGGAAGACCCATGGAATATTGAGAAAACTTTGCACAATATTCTCAAAACATATAATGAAAAACATGAGACATCCAACTTTGAATCCAAATGTTCATTTATGACCATTTATGTGTTTGATGTTTTTGACTCTTTTGGTCCATATAAAAACACGGAGCACGAAGGGGATAGAAGAAATTCTCATGGATTTGTTGGATGCAACACTCCAATCATCCCAGAACCGCCGACGAAGGTCACTGCAACCCAGGCACTGTCTCCTGGTATAGTCCTGTCGAGCAGTGACCGGAGGAGGCGGAAAAAAAAAAACAGATGCCCCAAGTCTGCAGAAGAAATACATTTCGCCACAGCTTATGGTTGGCCATGGTTGGCCCATCACCATCATCACCGCATCCCCTATTCCCTGGAAAACCCTGAAAACGTGTTCCCTATAGTGGCCTCGTGTATCTTTGGCCATTGCACCATGCGACGTGATGAATCACGGAAGGCCTACTAGGAATCGCGGATTCGATTGGCTTTGATCGAACGTAAGCTGCAAGTGCACTTGCCCAGCTGCGCTGGATGAATGTACCAAGAAGGGCGGTCCCAAATTCCCCAGCCCATCGCCCAAGGGAATTCACAAAGAGGTGTGATCCAAAATGAACAATAGTCCAAATAGATTCCTGAATGAGTGGCTTTCCCATTGGACGTATGAGCACCGCCTAGGCGCCTCGACCTTCCCAAATCGTGGATCCCCATGAAACCGACTGTGACTCATGGTCCCCTTGACCAACCCAAAACTCCTCGGGAAAAGGGTCACCCCAGTCACCCCTGTGGCTGTCTTAAAAAACCATGGCTTTTGAGCAGATTCGCCACTGGCCAATCAGGGAAAAAAATATATTCTTGCACAGAGATCTTCTGCTTGGAAGTGTGAACAGGAGGAACATTCGAGTGCTCAGAAACGACTTTGCTACTTTTTTCTGAAGAAGGATGTGCCCATATATATATAATATATACGTATGTATATGTCTGCATACGTATGTATACATTTGCATATACATGCATATAAAAATTCATATGCACACTGTATATATATATATATAGTTTTGAAATAGATACACATTAATATGGATATAGTATATAACACACATATATATATATGTTTCTAGTTGATGTTTATATATATAATTATATAATTCTATATAACATCTATACATTGCTGAGATATACTGCAAATATATTGATATATATATATATAATACAGAATATGAATATCTGAGATATATATATATATATATAATCCTATAAATATGTATATATATATATATCAATCCCAGAATATAATATATAATTATAAATATATAAATATATTGATGTTACCATCTCGCAGCACGCTGAACTTCCTGGATCTCCTGGGTTCCCCCTGCGGTGCGGCCACGAAGCGCTCCAGGCGGCCTGCGGTCATCGTCCAACGAGTGCGGCGGCGCTTCGGCGGGGTGGACTTGGCGGCCTGGCTTTTCGGGGAACCTCCAAGGCAGCAAACTAATAGGATTTCATAGGATTTCATGCGATTTAAGGGGATTTTAATGGGATTTAATGGAGATTTAATATGATGTTGATGGGATTTCATGGGATTTTGATAAGATTCAATGGAGTTTAATGGGATTTAATGGAGTTTCATGGGGATTTTTGCTGGGTTTTAACCGTCAACACTAGGGATTTCATAGGATTTTAACTTTTAAAACCATCCAAGCCACCCTGGTTGACCAAGGTTCAAGTATCCAAAATCTCCATCTGGTTATTTAACATAGCCATGGAAAATCCCTTATAAATTGAGGTGTTAATGTGAAAATCATCTATTAATGGGCCATCTATACCATGGCTATGTTAGTCATAACCAGAGGGTTTTGGTTATATATCAAAGACCCAAACACCAAAGTTTCTGGTGGTGATGAACACCCTTGTGATGAGCCTACCTGTTCTCACAGAAGGGAATACACAGAAATATCAGGTTTTGAATTGGGGTACCCTCTGGTAAACTACTATAACTATGGAAAATCACAATTTTTAATGGGAAAATCCACTATAAATGGTCATTTTCAATAGCTATGTTAAATTAGCAGAGGGTATTTGATCTATAGTACCCATGATTTTCATATGGGAAAGGATGGGAAAGGACTAGATAGACATGGCATCATGGCGATCCGAGACTTGGAAATGGATCACTGGTCTTGGAGGCTCAAAACTTTTTTTTTTGCACATTGGAAGTTAGAAGATGTTGGACTGGTACCAAAACACCGCAATGTTGAGAAGATAAATGATGATGATATATATATATATATGTGATATATATATATACATATATATATATGATATAATTACTTTTTTTTCTAAATGCTAGACCAATGAGAAAGGAGAAAAACATACTAGCTGGCTGGGAGTGACTAATTATGGGCAATGAGATAAGAGCAATCAACGAACCAAAATTGAGAATTGAGACAAACAGCAATGATGATAGGTGGCAGCACCCATTGGAACAATCGCGGTATGTAAAATATGTAAGTACGTATGTGATTGTCCATTGTGAATTGATGAATGGTACAGGAAATCAATATTTGCGAAGATGCAGCCGAATGCCTTCGACAACAAACAATACAAGCACATGTGAAATTAAGCAACAGAACTAGCAACCGTTAATCTCACCAACAACTAAAGGACATAACGAACAACATTGAGAAATTGGACAGTGTTCATTGCACTCCACATCCATCTTGGCCAACAGTCCCCGGGCATCCCTGCGTCAGCCGGCTTCCTCCTTCTATTTGGTGTAGTTGGTCCGCCTTCCATCACCCATAAATGTGGCCTTCCCTCAGAGCTACAGTAACCTATAGATAAGGTTAATCCACCAGTTATGCCATATAATTTCCTGAGGGAACATGAGGAAACTAGGGTTTTTCATGTTTTAGTTTACCTGCTTACCTCATAATTGCCGGGGACCAACTAGCAATCATGATGCTGCATCCAGCTGTGTTTCAGTCAGGACGCATCTGTTTGTCCCAAGCGAGTGCCGAGACACCCCAGTTTCAAGCGGGTAAGGGGGCCTGGAGTATCGCAAAACGCCATGTCAACCACAGCCAATTGGCTGGTGGGTTTAACGGACTTGCTGTACGTACAACAATGAATCATTGGATCCCATGTGTTGGGGATATCTTGGGGACGGAGAGGAAAGAACCCTTGAATCCCCTGATTCCTCGTCATGTCCATTACTGTAGAACTGTTAGAATAACATAGAATACTCTCCGTGAATGAAACGTGGCAATGGGAAGTCCCCTATGGCAATGGAGATGTTAATGGTGGATGTTCCATTGATACATTTGATTACCGGATGGAAACTTGAACTTGGGGGCACCATTTTCCCACACCGCCAATCCATCCCAATCCATCCCAATGCCTGTTCCGTCGGCTGCTCTCCTGAGTTCTGCGACAAAAATGACCCATAAGTTGCCTCCGACCTAAGATAACTTATGGAGAAACCCTGTCTTTTTAATCAAGATATTCTATAATCAATTACCAAAAAATATCAACCTCGGATTAGTGAACTCCAGCTGACTAATTAGGGATATCGGGATATGCGTGGATATCCCCTAGATAGTGGTTATAATCAATTACTGTATATTTAATTCTAGTGATAATCTGCCTTTTTTTCTGGGTACCCAATTTCAAAGCCCAGGGGTGTATCAACATGCAGGGTTAGAGCCCCTACTGCACCTAGACTCTAGCTGCATGCTGGCAGAAGGATGAAGCAAAATATGTCCTTGTTAAAGATTTTAAAAGATCTGCCGTGTATGTATATATTATAGTCTATAGTAACATCCAAAAAAGTAGAACAGTAACACCTAATTCTTCACTGTTTTAGTAGGATATGTATTTTCCATCTTTTTGATAATAATTCTTTTTTGGGGTTGCTATACATCCTGCCAGAATCTCACTCGCCCTCCATCGTTTCTCTCGCAGCATGCTGGTTGCCATGTCCAGTGGCCAAAGTCAGCGTGAAACGACCACTGCTGTGAAACTTAACTCTCGCTTTTAGCCACACCTTCCATGACCAGGATCCAGCCAACTGGGTCTGAAAATGGGGGAGTCCTCCAGTTCAACGACCATTTTATGAGGAAAATGAATGAACATGATGAGAAACCATTGGGTTTCACCCGATTTTCAGACAAAGTCACCTTGCGATTGCGCTGGGTGAACATTTCAGGGACACCACGGTCTGAGGTGGGGAATTCAGCACAGCACAAGGCACTTTCTTTTTAATTACCATCCTTTGGCGGCTTCACCCCAACGTCTTTGACCAGTGAACACGAATTGCAGAAATAAATGGAAAAGGCAAAACATGGAAATTTGTCAGCTACCCTGTGGTACTCTAGCATATTAAAATTGTACCCTTAAAGTAGGTGATTTACTTATGTGATCTTTATGAGAACGAATGAAAATGATTGTTTTCCATGGGTTTTCCGTCACTATCTTAGTTTTAAAAAACCCTAAACCATCCAAAAATCACATGAAATCACATGAATCCACGCGGAACCTGGTTCCATCCGGTTCCGCAACTTTCGCCTTGGCTGCTGCACGTCGTGTTTCGGCGATCGGGTGCGATTTCATCGGCCCATCGCGCCGTTCTTTTTCCAGCTAGCTCGTCCCATCAGCAGCTGGTTGGTATCCCCTGAATGTTTGGGCAAGTGGTGTCCTAAACTTATACATATATATATATATATATATTATATGGTATATATATATGGTATATATGGTATATATGGTATATATGGTATATATTGGGGATATACATACCCAAAAAAAACTGGACTATACCTTAATACCTTAAATGTGCTGGCGATTTTTATGCCAGCAATCTCTGCAACTGCGAAGGTGAGATGCCTGATCTGCCCTGAAACAATCGATACATATTTGCATGACCTCAGAACATGTTGCGGCACGTTTCCCTAAGAAAATGATCGTCAACAACCAGATGTTGGCACTTTTGCCATGTTTTCTCCATAGTTCATGGACATTTTGAGGCTTCATGTTGCTATGGAGAAGGTTTCCAAAGAGAAAGGCTGGAGCTGCAAGAATCTGCTGAAGATGGGGGCCAGTTGGGTGTTTACCCAGTGGCCAGCTTTCGAGCAGCCGCTTCACTGCCCGAAGGATCTATGAACTGAGTTCTGGCAGAGTCTGAGCCGCATTTAAATCGTCGAAGTCGGGAAACCACAGTGTGACTTGGTAAAGAAAAAATGATGACTCAGTCTCGCATAATATACGTTTGCCATATTACCACACACACACATATATATATATATATATTATATTACCATTGAATTCCAATAGGGTCCTTTTTGTGCTGTGCATCATTCATATTCATTCATAACATTCATGAGCAGGATCAGCATCCCAAATCAGAACTCAAACCTGCTTTGACTGCTTTGTCTGAAAAATGTCTGAAAAGAGGGGGCACACGAAAATCCCCATGATTCCAATATACTCTTTTTTCTGCTTTATCATTGGTTTTCCATGCTCTTCTCATCATTGGTTTTTCACAGCCCAATTTCAGACAAAGCCATGAGAAAATGAGGCCTCCGTGGTGCATTGCTTGGAAGCTTCGCTTAGCTTCATGCGCCCGGGCCGCCATGGATCAACGTGGAAGCCCCAGCCCAAGGTGTCGGAATCGGAGCAGCGAAGCAGACCAACACGTTGAAGATAAAATGAACATGGATAAATGAACATCAATAGAGCCAGAACATCAATAGGCTTAGAATCTCAATAGACTTCGAACATCAGTATAGTTAGAACATCAATTTTTGGTTTAGAACATGTTAGAACATCATAGGGCATCAATGGAGACACCATCTGGTTATTTAACATAGCCATGGAAAATCCCTCATAAATGGAGGTTTTAATGGGAAAATCATCTATAAATGGGCTATTTTCCATGGCTATGTTAAATAACCAGAGGGTAAAACATCCATACTTCCGAATTGTCCACATCCCAACTCTTCAAAACTCAATCCCTTCCAGGCGCTGAAGGGAGCCCAATCCATCCCGTCAGAAGAACGGCGCACCTCGCAGTTGGATGTGATCGTTTGATCGTTTCCCATGTGTTGTTGATATATAAATCATGTTAAACCACTACAAGCATGATACCACATGCATTTCCCAGCTCCAAAAAAAGTGAACGCAAAGAACATCCAGTTTCCGAAACTCGAATCTCAGTGATCTCAAAAAGAGATGTTTGCATCCAACATCAACCCATCAAGACACTGAAAAAAAAAACAAATCCATTCAGAATCTCCGAGAAAAATCCATGCAAAAAAGAAGCAACGAGTTTTATCACATACATTCAAAATCATTCAGATATCATCAAAACCATTGGGAAAAATATCAGATATCATCAAATCATATCAAATCCACTCAAGAATCTGTCAAAGGTCAATCAAAAGCCCATCAAAAATCCATCATATCCCGATGAAAATCTCGTGCCTGGCAGCTAGTGGCCCGACATGAGCACGGCGGCGGTGGCGGAGGCACAAACGTTGTTCTGCTCCTCCGTGTTCTCCAAGCCCGAGAATTGGACCTGCGCCGGAACCGGATGTATATTGAACAGTTTGCTATTGAAAGTGGCCAATTTATAGTTGATTTACCTATTCATTGTTCATTAAAGATGGTGATTCTATGTGATTCTCCATAGCTACCATGATAGTATGTTAGGTACCATGATAGTATGTTAGGTACGATATATGATATAGATATAGAATGATATAGACATATAGAGATTGAAAATCCATGGGCAAGGGGAATAATTGCCCAATGCGAATCACTTGCCAAGTTTTTGGATTTATCCTGAGTTTTTCCCCACTTTTTCCAAGCCGTCGCGGCTGAGGGTTGAGACCCACCAAGCAGCTGAAGGGTTCCAGTGACAGGTGCGCCAGCCGCCAGCCTTGATCACACTTTTGTTGGACTGGTTGTGTTTCTTCTTCCATTGCCTACACCAAAGAGGCTGCTCCGGGCGATGAAAAATGGCGGCTGCTGGGATCCCAATAAATCCTCATAAAGGATTGTATAAACATGGTGCCGAAGAATTAATGGTTAAATATGGTTAAATCACATTGCTAGAGCCATTTTTGATAGCTTCAGGGATCATCCAAGTATGAGATGAAGCTCTTCAAGCAGGTCCGGAAGGGACGACTTGCTGGGAAACCGCTCAGCCACCTCGTGATGGTTCCAACCTTGAGATGCCTCAACTTGTCTCATGGGAATCCCTCAGTTGGCTCCAACTGTTCTACGACGTTCTACGCACCTCAATATGTTCATGTTCGGATGTTCATCGCTCTTCCCAGTGCCTGGTAATTTTTTCCTGGTGCTGCCCAGAAAATTTCAAAAAGGTTGCCTGAAGCTCCAGCGGACCGAGTTTCGCAGTGGGTCAACCCAACTTGGTCCTCAAAAATAAATGTACCCTCTGGTAACGTGGCAATGGGAAATTCCCTTTAAATGAAGGTTGCAGTAGGAGAATCATGAACATCATAATTCATCTAAATGGACCCGCACTTCATGGTCTGAAAACCTGAAAACATCCAACTTGAAGGCGAATAATTCTGAGACATGCCGTTATGTTTAACTGGCTTGCCCGGCTGGTGCCTGGACAAACTCTAGCCGGTGAGCCTCGATGATCCCACATCTCAGTTTCAATGATCCATAGTGCCATAGTGCACTGCATGTCTCCCAGATTTCGACTTGACTTGACTTCATTTAGAATTTAATCAGTATAGATTATATGAAATAGTATGCCCAATCAATTCTATCCCTTTTCTTTTCTCATCCCAGCAAAGACCCAATTCCACAGACATAAACCCATAAACATCCATAAACCCCCCGCTCGTCGGATGGCACCCCACAATCGCCCAATTCCATCCACTTCCGGCTCTGCAAAAACTCCTGGCCTTACTGATCTGAAGAAGCTCACATACTGTAGCCGTAGAAACAGTCAGCGTGGATCTATAGGGTTCCTGGCAATCTCGGGGGGGGCCGTGGTCAAGCCAGCACAGGGGCTGGTAGGAATGGGAAAGTAAGAAGGAGTTGAAACTCTGATGCAAACATCTTGGATTTGCCTCGGGGTTCCCCACCGAAAAATATGTGCAAAAAATGATATATCCAAAAGGAGATTCCCCACATGGTGGATTTCCCATAGGGAAAATTTGAACAATCCTTTCAGCAAACACAGGTTATCAGTTGGAGAATGATGAAGATATCACAACTGATCTGATTCCAGAGTTCGGGGACCATCCCTTTGGTTTACCCTCAGACATGGCCGAAGAAACCCTCCGCTACTCCAATGATTGAAGACATCTCCAAAGATAGAGGCTTTGCTGGGAAAAACATCCAGTTTTAGCTGGGTCATGTTCAACTGATTCCAACTGACTCACACATAAAAAATCATACCATCTGGTTATTTAACATAGCCATGGAAAATCCCTCATAAATGGAGGTTTTAATGGGAAAATCATCTATTAATGGGCCATCTATACCATGGCTATGTTAGTCATAACCAGAGGGTAAAAAGGAGCTCGGGCAGTGTGATGTTTTTTCGTCCGAGGGTCGGGTGAGGACAGCGTCTCATAGTCCACCACTGTGACACGATATTTGCCTGGCAAACAGCTTCTTGCGAAGGAGCGGCCACGGAAGGCCAACGAAGATTCATCAAAAAAGCTTGGGATCTAGATCCAAGGGCGCAAGGGATTTAGTTACATAAGTTTGTTTAATTATATCAACATCCTTCAGCTGGAAAGATGCAAACAAAATAAAAGAAACGCGAGTTTAGTAGGACATGGGGGATGATTTATGGGTTTATCACTATGGCACTACGGGAATATGGTACCATAGCTACCCTTCACCCGTCCCTCCGTTCACCACAATCTCCGCCTGTCGAACTCTTCCACCGATCAAGGGTCTCCTCGGAGATGTTCGCACTGACCATGGGAAGTTGACCAACAGAAATACGGATTTCACCAACAAAGTTGGGACCACCAGCAAGCATAGTGCAAAAAAAACAACGCAACCTTTGAGGATGTCACTTGCGTGAGCATTCGCTAATTTGACGAAGGGGTTTGATGCGTGAAACCAATCATTAGACACGAGGGTCGAGGGTCGCTCTATATATATATACATATACATATACATATACATATACATGTACATTTACATATACATGTACATATACATGTACATATACATATACATTTACATATACATATACATGTACATATACATATAGATATACATATACATGTACATATACATATAGATATACATATACAATAATATACATATATATATATATATATATGTACATATAGGCTCG
>Ga0126342_10017275_pt1 | contig 12490 bp, 9 predicted proteins | sample Cyp1metagenome_FD_92528 | JGI IMG/M metagenome (GOLD analysis project Ga0126342, IMG submission 92528) | Coral microbial communities from Lord Howe Island, Old Settlement Bay, Australia - Cyphastrea 1 metagenome | ecosystem: Host-associated > Invertebrates > Cnidaria > Coral ...
ACCGATGTTCACCGATGTTCACCGATGTTCACCGATGTTCGCTAAAAAAATGTATGTACTGCGGGAAAAAAAAACTCAATTGGACTCATCCTCTGACCATTTCCAGAATGATACCTGCCGCTTTCCAACATGTCCTTGAGGCTCAGCCGTCTCTTCCGTCCCTTGGCCCGATGAAGCTCGCCCACATTCAAGTCAGCTCCCATGTGGACCAAGTCTAAAAAGGCCTTGGCGGACCTGGCGGAAGGTTACGAATTGTTACGGATTCCCCACACAGAAAGACCTTGGGAACGGATTCCGCCAGATACAGTGCACACCCACCAGGCCTACCATTACTCACGGATCTGTCCTTATCCTGGGTGCTTTGTGTTGACCCAAAGCCATCTGCATTCGGGCGCTCAAAATCTGATGATCCCAAGGTTGACTAGGCCCCAAGTAATTAGTTGATAAATAGGCTTGGAACTTAAAGGCTGCACCGTGTTGCACCATGTTGCACCAGCACAATCTATCCTGCCTGTAAATTTCCTGATGCACCAGAAGGGCAGAAAATAAAGTTGCAGCTTCATCCTCCCATTTGGACCTTGATGGGTGCTCGCTGGTGCACAAGACGAGCCATGCCAAAGGTCAGACTTGCGTTCCATCTCTTGCAAATAAACTGGGACTGGTTCATGTCAATGTCGAGTGCCATGATCCAGACATTCAAAGTCACAACATGGCTTCCTACAATCCAACACACAAAACAAGACTTCCAAACAGACCATGATTCAGGTATCGCTGCGAAGTCATTCCAATCCCCGAGTTCCGCCCAGGCTCCCGACTGTGCACGAAGCTCGTAGGTCAATGGCTCTGTTTTCACCAATCCAATCAGGTGGCCGCTGGTCAAAGCTCTCAACTGGAAAGTCTGCCCTGCGCAGCAGATCCAGATCACCCTCCAACGTTGACCAATCTCGAAGGTATTGACTTGGAAATCTTTGCATTTATTTGTTGGAAATTCGTGGTCTGAACATCACCAAATCCTCCAAGCTTCGCCTCCAAAATGACATGTTGCATGCAGGAAACCATCAAAATTCCATTGAACCGTCCAACTGCAGAGAGACCCAAATGCAACTGCACCGGCCTGACGTTAATCGCTCAGACTGATCCACACACTCAAGTACAAACTTCTGCTTTGATTCATCTGTAGACATTTGACCAACGATCCTCAGAAAATAGCAGATCTGCCTCAAATCAAGCAATTGTCTGACTATCCTTTCGTTGGCCCAACATTGGAAAGATTGTAGAAGCCCATCAATTCAAAGTGTTGTAAGTTGATTCCCAGTGATTCCCTACTCGGAGAGGATTAACCCTGCCTTCAGCCTGGCTGCTATGGCTACAAGCTTAGATTGCAGCTTTGATCGTCAAGTAATGCCCCTTGGTCTCATGATTATCACATGACCAATTGTGATGTCTTTATGATGACTTATGGCAGCTGAGCATCGATGAATCTCTGTTACATGTAAGGGTGCATCGAGTGGAGCGGATGGAGACCAGCGACCTGTCCGTTGCGTTGTTTTAAACGAAAGAATACAAAAGGGGTGAAAAGGTCAGATGTTTCACGGTGTTTCCTTTCGTGGTTTTCGCGGAGTGACTAAATCATCCCCAAGCTGACATTGAATTTATCTGCCAAAGCGCGTGACAAAGTTCGCAGCGAGAGTTTTCGAGTGTTCATGAATAGAAGTCCAACCAAACTATACCAGACCAGTGAATCTTCTGGACATGTCCAAGGCTGAACAGGTCAGTTTCATCATGACATAGATGTCATTTGTTGCAACACCTGGAGCTCAAAGTGCTTCTGAAGCGGTTGGGAGCGCGTGTGAAGTCAAAGGTTTCCACAGCTTGCAAAGCCTGGGCTCAAAATTTGACCCGGTCAGGACGGTCAGACCCGGCAAACCTACAGAGATTGGGTTTCAGCAACAGTGCAAACTACAGTGCTGCTTTCCTCCCATCGGCCTGGGATATTCAAGGCTGATCAAGACACCAGAGACGGTCGCTAAATTGGAGCAACCGAATGCAGATGGCCCTTTGCTACGGAGGTTACATCCTTCTGGTGAACGGAGCTGCTATGCTACTTGGTGTATCAACAGATCCAAGCTGACTATGCTGATACTGTATCCCATTATGTTTTGATTATATAGTGGTGGCTGACCAATTTTCAACTCACACAACCGTCAGGCCTGCTTGATAATCAGCACCACCTTGGCTCTCAGAAAGTTGGAATCCCAGTGCGCAGATGATGGGAAGCCTCGCAGAGATGGCGGAGGTGCATGGACTCTGGAAGAGATAGGTTGATCAGGTAAGAAAAGATACAGTATGAAAAGATATGGGGATGGGTCAAAACCTTGTACCCCTGGTGAACATCAAAATAGCTGGTAAATGGATGTTCATCCCCCTAAAAATGGTATTAATAGGTATTGATCCATACCCATATGAAAACAGTCGCAATTGAGTGATTCAAGTCCCACGGGGCTGAATGCATGTCCCACCAAACGTAGCTGCTATGTGCTGGGATCATTCATGGGACACCTCCCCTTACAGAGAATGTCACGGCTCTGCACCTTTCAACCCTCCAAGAACCCTGGCTTTGTGCATGCTTTGCCTGCTTCTTTGGCTACTGCATGGCACTCGGAGCTTGTGAAAGTGGGATTTTGCTCCAAGATTTTGGTCACGACTTTCATCGCCTTCGGGTCTGCAGCATGATCCTGCCGCAATGTGGACAAGCGATGCCGACCAGGGTGGAAGATGGCACTGGAAGTTGCACAGCCACGGTCCAAAGCTCCTTTACCCATCCTGCCCCGGTACCTGAATTTATCTACACATTTCTGTCACATTCTACACTTCAAGTTGTCACGTGATCCACCTTGGGGAGATATTCGACCCTGGGGGTTTTGCGAAACCGCGGTCCTCGAGGACACGATTCTTCAATGCATGCTGCACATGATTAAACTCATCTTCACTCCAGATCTCCACAGAGCTGTCCATCAAGGTTCGAACACTGAGGAAGCTCCTGACTTGGCGTATTGAAATAAAAGAGCACACCCAAGTGCTGCAGATATAGAAACATCTAGAAACAATCATTTGTTTACTCTAGATGACTCTAGATGCCTTTCTTAGTTGCAGCGGACCTGGTATTGAAACACCTCAGTGCCCAAGGATGTGACTGCAAGCCTAGGGTTAGGCTATTGGTGGGTCCAATACTGCCAGAACCAAATCACATCTAGTCAGCCCACAACAAGCATCCAGCCCTCTCCTGATGATGATGCCAAGGACCAGCATCACCAAGGTACTGAGAACAAATGCTGCTACGATGAATCCATCGTCCTCGAAGAGATGCTTTGCCTGTCGCTGCACCGCTGCAGAGCTGGAGAAGTCACAGGCACAAACGCCCGGGGAAAAAAAAACTGTTCCCTCTACATAAACTAGTTGTGTTGTATTCAATCTGAATCAATTTCACAGGATTTGTTTCATGTGATCATCAACTTGTGGCAGTTTTCAGCTCTTGGGGCCATTAATTACAGAAAAACTAACAACAAGTCACGAAAACTAAAGAAACCTAAGTCACTTTGATGTCGGCTGTACAAGCATCCATTCAAGTGTGGTTTGGAAAAAAATGCGCCTACCGAATCAATGAGTGATTGCTTAGAGAGCATCTTGGGCCATCTTGATATAAGATGTTTTTTGTTTTTGTTAAGTTGTTCTTCGCTTTTCTGAGATTATTTTCTCCATTTTTTGAAGCCTTCTTAGTGTTCCTTAGTGCCTCTTGGATATTCTTTGATGTTCATGAATTGCGTTTTTTTCCATTCAATTGAAGCCACTAAAACAAGCGTTTTCAAATTTCCCGGGAGCTTTCCGTGGACAGGCCATGGCTCCAAGTTTGGTGGCTGGGCCATGGCCCATGGCTACTGTGTCTTTGAAGGCCGGCGTTTTTTCCATCCCCAGAAACATGAGGTGGAGCTATTCAGCTGGGAAACATGTGGGAAACTGAAACTTGCGAATTTGCACTGAAAAAATTGTGTCAAAAGATAGATATCTGCATCGAAATATGAGATGGTACTGTGTTTTTCCTGTGCCAAAGCGAATAGGAAGGGGGAAAAAAGGAGACAGTCAGGTTAACAACTCTTCTGACTTCTGACGATGACGATGATGATGATGATGATGATGATGACGACGACGACGACGATGACGATGACGATGACGACGACGACGACAACGATGATGCTGGTGGTGGTGGTGGTTGTGGTGGTGGCGGTGGCGGCGACGTCATCGCAATGACGAGGACTGTGGGGAAATAGAGCCCTTGCATATCACAATACAGTACTACGAGGAGTTCCACCTGACACTGGGCTGTGTGAAGGATCACAACAGGCCCCTCTTTCTGAGGAAAAAGCCCAGCTAGCTACCTACCGCTAGCTTGGGTGAGATCATGAGAAACCAAAGAAAGTCTCAAACCCTAATTGCAAAAGGAGAGTGGCATTACTTAATTGTTGATGTTCCTGGCCAATTTCAGAAAGTCCGTCCCTTTTGAAAAAAAAAAACTCATTGCCATACCTTTCGGTATGCCATTTTTGATAGTTTCACTATGAAACAATCAAAGAGATCTGGCCTCCTCCAGGTCCCAGTCCAGAAACTCGGCAGCCACAGCCACCATGGCCCCCAGTTCTAGGTACCTGGGACGCCAGACCCAACAGACCCCGTCCAGTTTCTGTCGCCCCAAGTCATCATGCGAAACTACTTCAGTTCCCGTCCAGTTTCACCAGAAACCCTCACAAAATGATCGGAAATCGTGCCATATCGTGCCTGATGGCATAGTAGACCACTGGTGGCACGGTGATAACTGTGTCTTTCTCCAATATGGGCCTGAGTGCAACACCCACAACACCAACACCCCTTCAGGCTGCATCAGGCTGCGCTTCAGCTGAGGCGCGCCATGCGGCAAAAGAGCACCGACGGGATGACATAGAAAAAGTTTTGACCTTGATGGCGCTTCAAGGCGCACCATGTTCACCCTCCCAGTTGAATGTGCCAAAGGCAACCAAAGGCTGCAATGATGCAAGTCCTTGACTAAACAGCCTTGTTGTTCGTGGCATCACAAACACTCAGAATCAGACGAACGAAAGAACAGCCTTCGATGGGTGCAAACTTGGCCACTTGACACTGGAAGAAGATTGTCACGACTGACATTATAATGCCATCTGCTGCGATGACCACGAACATGCCTCAACTGCTCAGAGTGACCCTACCGCCACAGTAGCCAACAACCCAGCGGATGACAAGGAAGGAATCCAGTAGTGGACTCTGCGATCAGATACTCCTCCCTTCAGCTTCATACTCATATTATGTTGTTGTGTATCTACATATCAATCGATCATACATTGGCTATCATGCCATGCAATGAATTACATATCTTCCAAGCACTTCAAGCCATGCAAGCTCAGCCTTTCCATTCGTCACAGACATGCAGTGCCATGCAGCATGGCAGGCACCGTGCTCTTGCCGAGACGCCATACGGCCGTGTCACCGCTTGAAAGAGAGCCAGCGACGTAGCACGGGAAGTGATTTCTGCCACCCGGAAGAGGAGCACCGTGGCAAAGCGGCCATTAAAACCTCGGCATCAGGAAGAACCCACATTTCGGCTGTAGCCACTGTAGCCTGGTTGAACTGCGTATATTATGGGTCACAAGGACTGTTTCGTGGGTCAAACGTGCGAGTACACATCGTAGACCCATTGTTGAAGCCAAATAGTTTGACCACTGACACAATGTTGTTGTTGACGGTGGCCTCTTTGAAACTGCCCACCCGCGGGCCCACAAGTTTACTTTTAAATTGTGGCTTCCAAGCAGCTTTTGCAGTATCCAGGCACTTTCACCAACATCCTTCCGCCCTGAAACAGATCTATGGTGCTGAAGGCGTAACCAATGGAAATAAAAGACGAAAAGATGGAGATGTACAGCTGAATCTTCTGTGCCGAAGTCAAGGGTGTGAAGACCACAGCATAGGTCCTGACGTAAAGCAACTGGTGACAACTGGTCAGGCCAACAGATGGTACCTGAATGTACCTGAGACATCTTTTTTTTCCAAAAGTTCCGAATCCTGCACAAGGCATTCCAAGGCATTCCGAGGCTCTGAATAAAGGATGAGATGGAGGATTCCAAAATGGCCTCTGCCAAGGTGGAGACGAAGAGAAAGGGATGAAGCATGCCGGTATACAGCGAGAGAATCGCCAAATACGTGACATGCCTCGACTGACGCATCCAGGAACCCTCTGGGCTCTGGGGATGTGGCCAAAGCTGTTGTCATGATCTTTTCTCCTCATTGAAACCCTACTGCAAGCCCTAAGGGCTGTGTTTGGCTTGTGAACTGCTACTGCTCCAAGGTGATACAAAGGGGCTTACAGAAAGATTGTTCCTCCCAGGCGTAGTAAGCTCCAAATGATCGCTTATCAGTGGTTTCCCGACAGCAATATCGGTCTTGCTGCTCCTGGGGCAAGACTGGTTTACACCGTTGACGAGTCTTCCTGTTATGCCACCAAGTCCCTTGCCACCGCTTTAGAAGCCCAGTCATTGATAAGTTTGAAGGTGCGGAACCAGGTTTCAAGCTCGGACGGATTGCAAAACACTTGCACCAACCATACCAAGTCGGACCTAGTCATACCGAGTCATACTAGGTCAAGAAGCTGGCCCAACAATGGCAGGGTGAGCCCCGCAAAAAAAATCTCAGTCTTCACGATCTTGGCTCCAGGTGTGGTTATAACGATGTAGAATTCCTGGGAATCGTCTGGAAGTCACTGAGTCTGATGAGTCTGGAGATGGGATGAATTGTCTCCCACTGCCTCCAGAGAGTTTTCTCACCTATTTCACCTTTGCCCATTGCTACTTTGCTGTTCCCATGTGAGGCAGTGATTCTACTGGGGTGTGAAGTCATCGAGTCATTCTATTCGGGGTTGGGCTTGACCCTCGGACCGAAGATGCCACTGGGGTTATCCATTTTGCCAAAGAGTCATACGCCGTCCACAGTAGGCCCAGGAAAACGCCAAGCAGGTTCAAGGTGAAGAACCACGGCTGCTTATGTACCAAGAAAATCCTCATCGCTTCGATGTCCATTGCTAAATCCACTGTGTAGCCTGACAGCAGCAGCTAGATCCGGGCAGGGCAAATACCAAGTGGTCTTCAAAGCTGAAGCACAAGTTAGACACCTTTGAAGGGCTGACTAAAGAAAAACCCCAGAGTTCCTGTTCATATTTCCCGGATTTTCTGTGAGGAACTTTGCTCAGATAGAGGATGATACCCAACCAAGCAGCGAAGCCACAACATCACCACAACTTGGAAGCAGAAAATCATCGAAAGACGCATTCGCCAACACCTGGCGTAAAAGTCTCAGGTTTGCCCTTGGATGAAGCTTTGAATTGTGATACCTCACAGCTTGTTGCTTGATCTGGCGTCATGGTTTCGTTTCAGTGTACAAGGTTCATGCCCCAAAGAATATAGTATAATAAATATTAATTAAATAGTGATAAATTACATGGTATATAATAAATACCAATACAAGTTGACGAGCAAACAAAGTGCACCCAGCAGCCTGAGCACAAACTTCGTTCCAACCTTGGAGCAAGGTTCAACTGACCCCACCTCACCCCCATCCACATCACAAGGTGAGAGTTTTGTTTGTCTTCAGTGCTGCAACCAAAGTAACCGTGCGTAAGGAATAAAGCCTCTTCAGTTCAATCATTGATTCCTCGTCTGTCCTTGCTCCAACTGAAGCATGGGGAACTTTGACCGGCAAGAGTCGAACAGATCTTGAGCTTCTATTTTGGAACTGAGACAGCCTGTCCATCCAGCAATAGTTTTTTTTTGAAATGGACAAGAACAAGAGCACACGACGTTTCTACTTCAGCGATGAGTTCAAAACTTGGTGGATCTCTATGACTCTATGTCGGAATGTTTAAGAAGCAAAAAGCCCAAAAGGACGGCAGCCGGTCAGCATGCTCTTCGTTCAAACTTGGCGTCCAATTGCTAAAGTATGCTTGTCCGTAAGCAATTCGTAAAGCACCAACTGCACCTGAACATCCAGCATTCGCAACAGGGCAACTTCAGTCCCACTCCATCCGAAAGCTTAGAGATCTCTCAAAATCAGCAATCCGAATCGAAACACTCTGACACGCAAACAAGCTTCCATGCCCATTTGACATTGTGGACACTTTCTGACATTGTTGACACTTTCGGTTGTTCTATTGGTGTGAAAGACGTGCAAGAGCACCAGCGCCTCCGACACCCACAACGGCAGGACACAGGACCTCCATTAAGGTAGACGTCCGGAGACTATGACCTAAGCAGCCAGCATTCCGGTGGGACACTCTTTTTGGATCTTTTTGGATCTTTTGGGATCTTTTGGGATCCCAAAAAACCTGAAGGGACTCCAGTAGCCCATATTGGCGCTGAGCTGGGGGCAGTAAAAGCTCTCCAAAATCTTGTAGACGTGCATGGCGTCCAAACCCAAGTGCTGGATGGTTGTGATTGAGTCACATTCCCTGCACAGTGAGCCAAATGGTAGTCGATGCAGGATTGAATAGCCACCCACAAGACACCTGTGTAAGCTTTCTAAGAAAAGTCTTTGGCTGCACTATCTGCTTAGATCCGCTCACTCTCTAGGCAGGACAGAAAGTCTCTGTGCAATATTCCTTTGTACCCTTTGCAACCTGCAAGTTCGAAGTAATTCTGCGTGGTGCGTTGAAAGCAAGCTCAGCAGTCTCACACGCTTTTGAGATCTTAAATGCCCTACCACATGGGTGGCAGGCAACAGAAAGAAACGCTGGGCTGAAAGTGGGCGTGCTGGCAAAACAAACAACTTGATGGCCGTTCACAGTACGTAGTGTATTCCAGTGCATAGCCCTGAACCTACATGCTTGTGAAGACTGTACGTTTAAAGTTTAAAGGTAGAAGACTTTACAGCCTTAGCATAGATGTAAACAAGTTACAGAACTTATGTTGGAAGTTAACAGGACTTATCAAAAAGTTATGTTGACTCTGATAAATTATTTGTAAATGGTTTATAAGTTTCGATAACTGTTTATATTTTTTAAAGGCTCTGACGTCGGTTTTGGATTGTTTTGCACAGTGCATGTGAAACTATTGTAGCAGCCAAAAAAATAACTTCATACAGTTTATTTTGTTTCGAACGTGCGTTGATACGATTTTGAGTATTTTTGTTCGTTTGTTCTATTGGAGGCGTTTTCCTGAATCGTTTTCTTTTCTTTCTTTCATTGAAATAGTTGAGTTTTTTTACAAATTCTTTCCTTTTCCAGGAACTATCATATATGATGTGATTTCTTTTCAGAAATTTTCCTTTTCAGAGGTGGAACAGCGCCAGCTAACTGTGGACATGGAATCCGGGTGGGGAAAAAATGTGTCTTGCGCTTGCTGCCTCGTCGAAAAAAACTGTCTTTAAAAAAAGGAAAAGGCATCAAGTCTGAAAAGAATCAAATCTGACACGAAACGGATCAAGTCTGAAAAGACAGTTCCTGAAAAGGATCAAATCTGAAAAGTTAGTTCCTAAGAAGGATCAAATCTGAAAAGATAGTTCCTGAAAGGGGGTCCAGTCTGGAAAGACAGTTCCTGAAAAGGATCCAGTCGCTAAAGGCAGTTCCTGAACAGGTTAAAGTCTGAAAAGACACCTCTTGATAAAAATATACAAACATGGAGGAACATTATGTTATTTTAAATTGGGTGTTTATTTTGTTATGAATTACTTATGTTATGCTAAAAAGCAATTATAAACCGAAAAAACGTGTAGAATGTCCTTAAAAGCCTTGATATTTTACACACAATGTTTTTTTAAACAATATGTCTCAACTTTTTAAATGTCTAATTTAAATTATAAATGGAACTATGGCTGAACTATGGCTGAACTAAAGCAATTTTAATTTAAATTATACATGGAACTATGGCTGAACTATGGCTGAACTATGGCTGAACTATAGTAATCTTAGTTCAAAATACAAATGGAACTATGGCTGAACTATGGCAACTTAAATCATAAATGGAACTATGCCTGAACTATGGCAATTTGAACCTGAATTATAACATGAATTATAGCTGAACTATGGCTGAACTATAGCAATTTTAATTCAAATTATAAATGGAACTATGGCTGAACTATGGCAATTTTAACTTGAATTATCAAATGAATTATGGCTGAACTATGGCTGAACTATAGCTACGTTAGTTTGAACTATAGCTAGTTCAGCTTGAACCCTTGCTAGTTCGATCTAAGCTGTAGCCAGTCTGAACTATAGCTAGTTCAGTCCGAACTATAGCTTGTTCATTTAGAACTATAGCCATAGCTAGTTCAATCTGAATTATAGCCTAGTAATTTTCCTTTTGGTTTGGGATTTTTGATGGCGACCTTTTTCTTTGTTTTTGAAACCCTTTTTGGGCGCAAAAAGGCCGCCCTTTTTAAGCCCTTTCGCAGTGCCAAACCAATGGGAAAATTACCAGTATAGCCAATTTGAACTTTTGCTGGTTCAGTCTAAACTATGGCAACTATGGCTCGTTCAATCTACACTATAGCTATTACAATCAGAACCATAGCAGGTTTTATTTAATCTAGTTGTTGTTTAAAAAAAATGAAACATATTTAAACATATGTAAAAACTAAAATTATATACAAAACAATCACTAAACCACACCATATTCATGACAAAAATATAGAAATACAAAACACTAAATCGAAAAGCTCCTACAATTTAGAAAAAGTAAAGCCATTATACCTTCAATATGATTGAGCAAATCTTGTTTATATATTATATATAATATATAAGAAAAATTCAATAAAACCTATATATCATATATATCTATATATCCTTTACAGGAACTGTCTTTGCAAACCATGTCCTTTACAGAAACGATCTTTGCAGACCATATCCTTTATGTACAGAAACTCTATGTTCAAATCTTAGAAACCATAACCTTTTCAGAAAAAATGCAAACTTCTTTAACATTACGATCATATATGTAAACATGAAGCCCTCTTTAAATTCCTGTCACAACCATGTGGTCTTAGTAACTATTGATAACTTTCCACAACTTATGATAACAGATCCTAAGCACTTATGTTAAGTCTGCTAAAATGGTCATGAAAAGATAATATCAAGATAAGATACTTGCGATAAGTTCGTTAAGAACTTATATCTTACCTAAACATTTACAACTTCACGTAGCCAGCTAGCTGAAGTTATAACTTACTTGTCAAAAGTTGTGAAACTTTACATACTTGGAAGCAGGTGATAGAGACGTTATAGGGGGGTTATAAGCACATTATCGTTACAACTCATATAAATTTGTAAACTCACATAACTTTAAGCGTACAGTCTTCGATATATGCATATATATAATATAATATATATAATATATAATATATCTATAATATATATAATATATATTATATTATATATATATATCAACTTCCATCCGGCAGTCATGAACCTACAGTCGGCCGAACGATCTCAAGATTCGCCAAGCAGCTCAGACATCAGCATGCGAGGTTCCAAATACAGGCCCCAATAGCCAACCTCACATGGCCGCGTCTTTTGAAACAAAGCGTATCTGACACGAAATTGGAGCAAAACCCAATTAAATGTCAATAAATGTCAATAATTCAGTCTTTGACTCCTTGGATATGCTTCGCCAATGATATAGCTTTTTTGAACCCAGTCGAAAAAACCCACAAAAAAGATCTCCATTCTCTCCATGGAACTGCCGCACCAACACATCCACCGAATAGAATACAAAGAAACGCGGCCCCGATACCGGCCACACTGCGGGGCCTCACTGCGAGTCGAAAATGCGAAGCAAGGAGCACTCTGCAAAGGAGACTTTCGTCCACCCTGAACTTCGCTTGGTCGCTTGGTCTTGGTGCTAAAAGGGCATTCTGTGGTATCCAGGCTACCTCCAATACTTTCTCAGATTTCAAAGTGAAGATAGTAGGAGAACGTTTCAACGAACAGCTTTGCCCCAGGCCTTGCTTCAGCCTTTCTATGCATTTCTATGCCTATGCCGGCCTTGTTTACCCCAGGTATGGCGAAGACAGCGCCAAGCTGCGGCCGCAGGACCAGGCTGCGGCCCTGTGTGCCCTGTGTGAGTTTTACCACATCCACGTCCCCATCGATAGTAGACCTGCAGCTTGCGCAGAGTGACTGGGGGAGGGGCACCACTCCAGCGAATGATTGAGAAAACACATCCGCAATGATAGCAAAAGCATCACATCAAGAAGAACACATGATACTCCATCTACTCGTGTAAAAATCTCGTGTATAACCCATTGCTTCAGTATGTGCTCATTGAAGAGACGTGATCCGGAGAGAGGTCTGCAGAGTTGGTTTCGACCAGCGAAACCCGAAACCCGAAACCCGAAACCCGAAACCGACTGTTAAAGTTGGTTTCGAACTGCGAAACCCGAAACCCGA
>Ga0126342_10017276_pt1 | contig 12490 bp, 13 predicted proteins | sample Cyp1metagenome_FD_92528 | JGI IMG/M metagenome (GOLD analysis project Ga0126342, IMG submission 92528) | Coral microbial communities from Lord Howe Island, Old Settlement Bay, Australia - Cyphastrea 1 metagenome | ecosystem: Host-associated > Invertebrates > Cnidaria > Coral ...
GTATATGGTTGAACAGCCTTGGGCGTGAAAAGTATATGGGTGAGAAGTATATGGGTGAAAGACGGTGGGTGAAAAGTCTGTGGGTGAAAAGTATATGGGTGACAAGTCTGTGGGTGAAAAGTATGTGGGTGAAAAGTATGTAGGTGAAAAGCCTATGGAAAAAGACTCGCTGGGTGAAGAGTCTCTGGATGAAAATATATAAGTGAAAAGTCTGTGGCTAAAAAGTCTGTGGGTGAAAGGTCTGCGGGTGATAAGTCTGTGGGTGAAAAGTGTGGGTGAGAGGTTTATGGGGTGAACAGTCTGTGGGTGAAAAGTCCGCGGGTCAAAAGTATATGGGTGAAACAGGTATGTGTGAAAAGTCTGAGGGTGCAAAGTCTGCGGGTGAAAAATCTGTGGGCGAAAAGTGTATGGGTGAAAGTCTGCGGGTGAAAAGTCTGCGGGTGAAAAGTCTGTGGGTGAAAAGTCTATGGGTGAAAAGTCTGTGGGTGAAAAGTTTCTGGGCGAAAAGTGTATCGATGAAAAAGTACATGGACGAAGAAAAGTATATGGGGGCAAAGTCTGAGGGTAAAAATTATATTGTTGAAGAGTCTCTGGGTGGAAAATCTGGGGGTGAAATGTATATGGTTGAACAGTCTGTGGGTGAAAAGTATATGGGTGAAAAGTCTGTTGGTGAAAAGTATATGGGGGGAACAATCTGAGGGTAAAAAGTACATTGGTGAAGAGCCTCTGGGTGAAAAGCCTGTGGGTGAAAAGCATGTGGGTGAAAAGCCCGTGGGTCAAAAGTATACAGGTGAAACGGGTATGGGTGAAAAGTCTGAGGGTGCGAAGTCTGTGGGTGAAAAGAGCGGGGGTGAAAAAAAATGTGGGCAAAAATGTATTGGTGAAAACCCCTGGGTGAAAATTATATGGTTGAAAACTCGAAAAATATAATATATATTATATATATATATATGTGAAAGTCTGAGGGTGCAAAGTTTGTGGGTGAAAAGTCTGTGGGTGAAAAGTTTGTGTGCGAAAAGTGTATGGGTGGAAGCGTTTGGGTGAAAAGTATATGGTTGAACAGCCTTGGGTGAAAAGTATATGGGTGATAAGCCTGTGGGTGAAAAGTCTGTGGGTGAAAAGTTTGTGGGTGAAAAGCCTGTGGGTGAAAAGTCTGTGGGTGAAAAACCTGTGCAAGAAGAATCTCTGGGTGAAGAGCCTCTGGGTGAAAAGTATGCGGGTGAAAAACTTGTGGGTGAAAAGTATATGGGGGAAAAGTCTGTGGGCGAGAAGTGTATGGTTGAACCGTCTGTGGGTGAAAAGTATATGGGTGAGAAGTATGGGTGAAAGACTTCGGGTGAAAAGTCTGTGGGTGACAAGTATCTGGGTGAAAAGTCTGTTGGTGAAAAATCTTTTGGGGAAAATAGGGGTAGGTGGGATGCTGGCTTTCGTTTCCCCCGTTCTCAGGTTATCTTAGTTTCGAATCGGGGAAATCGGAGTTTGGCCGGGAATCTTCATCTTCTATTGTAAATGGTATGAGAGAGTTGGACAAAGGTTGGGTTTTGGCCCAAGTGCACTCAGCTTCTTTCGCTGTACGGCTGTACTGTCTGCACTTAGGTTGTCCATTTGCTCTTGGATAGCTCTTGGATAGCTCAAGGAATGTTCAAAGTCACAACAAACCATCACCCACATGCTCAACCCAGCGGGTACAAACATTGTACAAATGGCGATTGGCTCAGAACATTTGAGAAACATGTGCCAAGAAGCCAGTTGATGGCAGGAGCTGCCAATCCGGTGGCAAAAAGGCATACTACCCCAAGTTTGCTGATGGCAAGTGCAGCAGAAGATGACAGTGTGACATCTAATCCGCAATGCAGCATTAATTCATTTGTGATCCATATTGAATAATATTACCTTGCATTTAATAATGCTGTTTAGGTGTATGAAAAAAGTATATATTATATATCATGTGTAAAAACATATTCTTAAAGATTATTTACCAACACTGATGGATATTTTGGGGTTTGCGGCACGTCTCTGTGCACATGACTTTGCTCCAAAGCCATGCCCCTCGCAGCCTCAGGAGGTGTGGTTCAACACATTCCCCCCATCCTTTGCAACTGGCCATAGCTGTACCAGGCTAACACATTCAGGTCTACGGTCTCTTTGTTGTACCGCAATTCAATATATGACACACAACGCAGACACACATGTTCGGATGATATTATTGTGTAAGTACATGATTAATGAATATTAATTAGACATACTATATATATATATTATATCAATCTATATTACTAGTAATGTATATGATATATCTATTCTAAATATGCATTTCTGTGTTTGTGCTTCTGACTACGTATCTACACAACATATTTGTAGTTTATATATTTATTTGTTTATTTACTTATTTGTGTATTTGCTTATTTAAATAGTTAGTTAGTCGTAAATATGTACGGTATAATATATATATATATATATATACATAGTGTGCGTGTGTGTGTGTGCATACGTGTTTGTGCGGTATACGTATGACCAGAGGGGGTTCTTTGAGCAGAGCCTGTTGCGACTTCCATTTCATGCAATCGTCGTTTGAGTGGCGGTCAAAGAAATTCAAAAGTCCAAAAGGAATGCCCATTAATGCCACGGACCATGTCAAAGGGATTAAAGAAAGGGATCAGCTTTGCTTGAGGCCCAAAGGTGACACATTTTCCTGCAAAGCAGAGGATGACACCGAGCGTGGCAGTCCTTTGGTCCAGACTTGCGGGATATATAGATAGAAAAGTGTGCAGTCTTGAGTCTCAATCTTATTAAGGTATGATGACTTGACCTTGGATTGTCAAACACAGCCTGTGAATCCTCGTGAGTCCTACTCTGCGGAATTGACACTGTTGACAGTGGACGTGCCCAGGTAAGGACTTGGCGATCCAAGAGGCACGAGGGTGAAGGTAACCCAGTGACGTCCAGTGACCTGGTAGGCTTCATGACTCCATCGCTGTAATAAGGCCAGATCTATGGTTGCCAGCTGTTCAGCTGCAGGTCCGTCCTGGATTTGTACCATCGTTGAAGCCGGTGCAGGACTTAAGCAACTCCAGGGCTCTGAGATTTTAAGGTTCCTTCTGAACCGCCAGATGAGTGCCAGATGTATGGGGGTGCCCATCCTTTGAAGTCCAGGATCGATGGTGGTAGATCCCTGTTTGCCCTTCAAAGGGACCCAGAATGGAAATGGCTACAACAAGCGGAAAGTAGCGGAACCATATTTGCAAGGGTGCTACCGAGACTTTGCTGCTCAGTTACCATTGGAGCGGAACACCCTTCATGTGACGAGTCGCATGGGTCTTGCCGGGCGGCTTGTCTGAATATAGTGTTTGTCCAACGTGTGTTCAAAACAGCCGGATCAGATCGCGCGCATTCCATCTCAGACACTGTTATAATTACCCAATGCATTTGAAGTTGGACGGCCATAAAGGCAGTGTGATTTGAATGGTGAAGCTACTCAGACAATTCCATTTTCTTCAGTCAAGATGACCTTCTAGCAGGCCAGGAGTCAAAGGAATCACAACAAGGTCCACCATTTCGCATTGAACCCCAAGGTTCATCCCTGGCGCAGCTGTTCATATAGTGGCATCCTGGCTGGGAAAATGCGGTGATCAGTGATAGATTGATAGAATGATGGAATTGAATAGTGATATGGAGGATGCATTGAGCTGAATGGGAACCAAGCTGACACCTGTCTTCGAAGATCCTGAGAACATAAAATAATGACAAAAATGTACAAAAATGGCATATGGTTTTTTGAATGACATATGTCAGGTTTACTGAATGCAAGGTGGTTCGGCAGTCAGCTTGCAAGATCTTGCATGGTTTTCCCCTTCCACACATGGAAGAATATTGTCGTACCAATTCCAACCAGCTTCTGCCATCAGGCAACGATGGCTGGTCTGGTTCCTTTCACCATGGGTTATACAGTGGGCAAGTCGGTGCCTGAATTTTGCCTTCATGGTAGCTTTTCCACACTGAAAGCACGACGTGAGCCGATGCACCCTTATTAATTTATACATTAATTAAGTATTATTATTGGACATTATTGCACAGTTTATCCATTTGATACACCCCAAATTCAAGATTTATATACACGCGCAAGCAGACAGATATGTATGCACATGACCCTGGTTACCACTACACTGCAGCGTAGCAGTTCCAAAAAATATGCATCTACGAAACACATAGAAGCACCTAGGTTATGGAGCCTGGCAGGGTGCAAGCTCGCTGACTCCCCAAGCTTTAAGGAGCTACTGTTTGCTGCTGCAGATTCTCGATATCGTTGGAAAACAAAAAAGCCAATCTTTACAGACATGCGCTGACCACAGATCGAAGTTAACCATCCTGCAGGCTGGGTGCTATAGACGCTTTCCTGCATAGGTGGTCTCAAGGAGACATTTCAAAGTGATTAGTTACTACAGGTGGTCAAGGGAATCCTGACTTAGTTATGTCAAGGGTTTCTTCTACTGTACAGGGTAATGTTTGTCCCAGTCGGAGTTGCTGTGTGCTTTCAATCACCTTCCGTCTCTCAGTCCGTCCTTCCAAATTGAGAGTCCGATTGCCTCATCGCACCGGAGATGAGAAACAGCAGGGCACAAGAAAGGCAAAAAACGTCAAGAGATGTGTTTGGGGGCCTTTCTCCGCAGAAAAGGTGGTGAATTCATTCATTACTGCTGTAAACATTTAAGCTGCGTCATTGGATGGTCATGGATGCTCGTTGGCCGGGTTTGTTTGTGCCAAGGCCTCCTCTTTGCCAATGGCATTTTCCCCACGGTGCCCCGGCCACAATTTCGGAATTCGAATCACAGGGGTTGATGGAGGATGACACAGGCATCTTCCCCTTGGAGTTTGTTGCCGCCATTTTGGGGCGAAGAGCGACAATCAGAAACAAGATAAATAAAATATGCAGTTGTATGGAATGAAGTAGTTCCAACTCTGAGATTGATGTTGGTGCCTGTTCGTCGGGAACTTCTTATTCACATGGCGCAGTCAGTGGTCCTGGACAGATGCTTTATGACAAAAACGGTCAGTTGGTGCCGCTGATTGATGTAGATGATCGAGAGACTCTGCTGAGGCAGCTGCAGATGGCTGACTTTCCGGGTGTTCAGAGTTCCATCCAGTATCCTTTCACATGTCGTCATGTCGGCTCAATTGGAGAAAGGGTTGCAGTACAGGCATGTCCAAGTTTGTTTGGTTGTGCTGGAAGGTCAACTCCATTTATGGTGGCAAACCATATCAGCTACCTCGATGCTTCTTGTCCAAGAACATTCGCATGTCTCAGACTGGTTTGGTCCATGTGTGCAGGGCAAGAACTTGGACAGACAACAAATTTAAACCAAGTCTTGTCTTGGCGGCCAAATCTTCCCGACGCTCAGATGATCCCATCCCACGGGGAAAGGTCTTGGGATGCTTTTGAGGCACTTGTTCTACCTTTAGCACTGCAAATGCCTAAGTTCATGTCCATGGTGTGTCCGACCTGATTTGGGTTGCCAACTCGGCCGAACTGCAAGTCGGCTGCTGCGTTCAACATTCTAACATTGCTTTTCCGCTCTTTGACTCTTTGTCATGAAACGCACCTCCTCACTGGGGTTTTTAAGCTTCGAGTCCATCCAACCAGCTACCCAACATTTCAGGCACTAGTTGCAAGATCACCTGCCAGGCGAGTGTGCGGAACTATCCACTCTTTGGAACTTTGGGTGAAGACTTAGACTTCGTTTGGGCTTGGAACTCAGCATTTGGAGCTTGTTTGCAAAGTCTTGCTGCGTTGCCGTCTTTGTGAAAGTGACCCGTCCCCGCGAACCTCATGCCACGGTCGTTGCAGGTGAACCGCGGCTCCAAGGGTTCCCGTAGCGAGGCGGTACAGGCCATTGATGCCCACGTCACTTGGCCGGGAAGTTGACACAACCGCTAAGAGGGCCACGGCAGTGGTAACGCTGCGTAGCTGCTTTTCATTTTTTCATACCATTGGTCTTTGGACATCTTTGGACGCCTTTTATACTTTAATCGAGACACTTCCCATATCTTCCCATCATTTCTGGTGTGCTCTATCAAAATTCCCTTTACATGGCTGATCATAGGTAATTACTCGCGTTTGTAGTGTGATAGTGTACTATGCAATATTTGATCATATCCCCATGGTCCATCACGGTCCCATTTTGGGCAACAAATTTTGCCCATTGACCTGCCAGTATTTTCTTCGACGGTCCATCCCCTTTACCTGAGTAATCTCTGTTTCTCCTGTTGAACAATTTGCTTTAGCTATTGAAATTCAGAGACCAAATGCGGACGGATGTTGCATTTGAGGTAGGCAACACCTTTTCCTCACCACACAGTGCCCACAGCCCTGTGATCACCTGTTGCTTTCCCTTGAAACATGGACCACCTACCATAAGAGGTGCGGATTCCATGGATGTGCGGCACGATTCCCACGATTCCGCCCAAGGTCCAGGCCTGGAAACCTGGAGAGCGACCCTTGGTGATTTTCCCGGAGGTCGATTGGGACGGCCCACGAGGATTCATTTTTGGGCTGGGTTTTTCCATGTTTTTCCTTGCAGTAGCATGCCTAATACATAATAGACATGTTGCCATCACCGAGTAGGAAAGCGCTCGTATTCTGGAGCCTCCAGCCAGCTTCAGGGCACAACTTCCAATGGAACATCGCTGCTGGATTTCAAGCAAGGTGGGGTTGCTCAGGTTTCAGCAGCTTTCACCAAATGGCTTCAACTTCCGTTTTTGATCAATGTCCTTGGCAAATCCTTTTGCAGCATCAAAGGGCCCCAGCACAGTGCGGAGAAACAACAGCTTGAGAGGGCTCAGCGGCTTCAGAACCCTTTGGCATTCCAAATCTTGTGGACCCAGGTGCATTTATGTCAGGGGCGCCAGTGTGACTTGGCAGCGCTTAATCCAACTACGCTCAGCACGTTTATTTGTGGATGTGGAGCGCTTGAGCATGCGGCACTTCTTTAAGACCTGCCGTTTGACCTGTCGTCAGGCGACCGGTTCTGCTCAAGTGCCTTGGCTGCCTTGTTACTGCTGCAGTCCTTCAGTCGAACCGGGCCTAACGGGGCCTAACATGGCCTAACCACTTCCGTGGGCAAACTTCTGCCACATGGCACTCATGGCGCTTGCTAAATTGCCATTGTGGAATTTATGTTGGTGCGATGTTTGGCTTTGAACCCCAGAATGACACATTGATTTGCTGGAGGCCTTGAAGCTTTCCACATCCATCCACATCCAGTGACAAAGTCTTTCATGATTTTGAGATTAGCTGTGAGGTGAGCTGTCACTAATACAGAGTGATGTATGTCACTTTGCGGAAGTGGTGCCGGGCAAGGGTTCCTCCCCAACACTTTGCCTCATCCACAGCAGTTCAGGCATACTGGTTCCTGGGACCCCGCTGTGACTGCTGCTCGTATGAGAAGATTGGGGGCCAACATGACAAGCGTCTTGCAACCTGAAGTATTATCTTCGCTTGGATTTGAAGGCTAGGAGGTGTGGTGAAGGTGTCAAAGATACGAAACATTGTCGGACATCCCTCAACAATCCGCTCACCTACGATGACGATGTATAATTTTCTTTCGATATGCTCCACATACCAAAGCTGGCCACAAAAGCAGAGTAGTGTGAAAGCAGAGTCGTAGCGTGCCAGGCCATACTGGGCCCGACCCAGTGTTTAACTTGACTGGTCGCCACCAAGTGAATCATGCTTGACTTCTTCCAAGGATTATTTGATGACAGAAGATGCGTGATTCTCAATGCCGTGAGATACCAGCGGTCACACTAAACAATTCTTGCATTTTTAAGTGCGGGCTTGACGAGCCGGTCAAACACGAAAACATGTACCACCTGAAGCTGTTTGTTTCCTCTTGGGAAGAGAGAGAGAGAGAGGGAGCGAGAGAGAGAGAGTGGGTGAGTCATAAATAAAGCAGTTCACGCCCGTCGACGAACCTGATTCTCAGGGGGCGCGGGTCTTATACAGCGATGGTGAATGGGTATCTTGTCAGCAACCGCGTGCTGATTTTGGCCTGCTTCTGCTGACTTTTTACACGAAGAACATGTCGATCTTGTGGAGGAAGTGGCTTTGGAGGAAGTGTGCGCTGCAAGATGCAACTTCATGCGCCATGCGTGCAATGTACGAACATATCATCACTTTTGAAACCAGCCGACTCCCTGCGTAGCAGCGATCAACGATCCAACCAAGGCAATGAATTTTTGGGCAAACCTTCTGCATAGCTGTACAGTCCTGGTTTGCGAGTGCATTTGCCCAGTCTGACACGCTGTGCTTGGAGGGACAGATGACTGCATCACTGTGAGGAGGAATGCTATTCTTCGCTCTCACCACCTCAAAGTGAACTGATCCTCTCATTTCTTGTAAGTTTTGTCCCAGGAACCACGTTTTTGGTGTTTACTTGTATGGAGGTAAATGCAGGCGTAATAGATTGTAACACCCCGCAACACTCAAGGTCATGGGCGTCATGGGAAAGTGGAACAGGATGGCACAGTTATTGTGACTCACTTCCTGCCGGTGCCAGGCATTACATACCATCAGCAGAAGAGAAGGCCCCGGGGCCCCAGGGTTAGGTGCTGCAGCATGCTGGATGTTGTAGTCCTTTATCATTTTTTCTACGAAATACGGATTGTGCAATTACAGGTTAATTACGAGACATGTAACCGTCTTCATTCTACAGTCCTCAGCGTGTTTAAAACATCTTAAAACTATAAATGACATTTTGTTCGAGCATTTTGAGTCCTTTCGGAAACTTGTCAAGCCTTTTCATTGTGACGGCATTGCTTCCTTGAAGGCCCAATTGACATTATCAGTTGACAAAGCGTGTGGTCCCCTTGGCTGGCAAAGGCTGATGCCAGTCTTTACGCCAAAAACGTGCGGCAATACATGTTGGAGAAGCATCGAGAGCTAGAGTTTCTTGCCTCTTTTGAGCCGCCAGATGGTAGAGGCCAGAATTGGCTACCCCTGATTCAGAAGATTCCAAAGGCCCTTCCAGTGGGCCATCCATGGTGGAAAATCTATCGGTGTGGCCAGAAGCAATCCATCACTCACACACCATCGTTTTTCGCTTTCTGAGGTTGGTGTGTAAAACTTCCCGCGACCAGGTGGATACTGTTCTGCGGGAGTGGTTGGGGCCCTGGCCAGGGATGCTGGCAGAGTCATCTAATGATCTGAGGCATTGATCAGCATGGATTTGTGATGAGCTGCTCGCTGTCATGCACTGGCTGCATTGGCCTCTCAGGCGACAACGTCTGCAGCTCCAAAGGCGCTTCGTTGCGGAGGCTCTGGATGCTCCGAAGACACGCCTCAGGTGCCGCGGGCAGCGGCATTCACATCGTGTCACGCATATTTGAGGGAGCAAATTCGGTCCCTATATAGATAAGGAGGTGCCCTTTTTCCCGAGACATTGGTCACTTTCTCATTCACCGTGCAGGGCTAAGAAAGGAGAAGATCGGAGAGCATAGTCAAATACTACTGTATCAGGAAGAACAAGACCAGACAATTTATGCAATGTTTAATTTGTATTAATGTTGGATCCTGATTAGTGTTTGGGGCCCCCTAAACAATTTTTGGATCCTCTTTATATAATGTGTTTTTTATTTTTTTTTTTTAAGTAACGGAGTCTGAATAAGATTTTAGCAATTGATTTTGATAGATTTCAATTTACTCTCAATTTACTTTCAATTGATTTCAATTTACTTTCAATAGGTTTAATTTTATTTTCATTTTACGTCCAATTAATTTTCAATTGATTTCAATTTACTTTCAATAGGTTTAATTTTATTTTCATTTTACGTCCAATTAATTTTCAGTTGATTTCAACTTACTTTCAATTGATGTTCAATTGATTTCAATTTACGTTCAATTGATTTTCAATTGATGTCAACTTACTTTCAATTGATTTCAATTTAGTTGGAATTTATGTTCAATTGATTTCAACTTACTTTCAATTCACATCCCATAGTAATCCCATAGAAATATCATAGAAATACCATGGAAATCCCATAGGAATCCCACAGAAATCCCATAGAAAGATCATAGATATAACATGTCCCAAAAAAAACATGGAAATAGCATAGGAACCACAAAGAAATCCCATAAGAATCCCATAGAATTCCCTCAGACATAGTATCCCATGGAAATATCATAGAAACATCATGGAACTCCCATGGGAATGCCATAGAAATCTCACAGGAATCCCGAAGAAATCCCATAGAAACACCATAGAAATACCATAGGAATCCCATAGGAACCCAATGGAAATCCCATAAGAATACCATAGAATTCCCATAGCACCCCTTCAGAAATCACATAGGAATCCCATAGAAATCCAATAGTAATACCATAGAAATATCATAGAAATCCAATAGAAATATCATGCAAATCCCATAGAAATCCCATAGAAAAATCATAGAAATACCATAGAGGTCCTGTAGAAATCTGATCGAAGTCCAATGGAAATCCCATAGACACCCCTTTGAAGTCCCAGAGAAATTCCAAAGAAATACGATCGACGCCCCGTAGAAATCCCATAGAAATACCATGGAAACCCTACAGGAATCCAATAGAAGTCCCATAAAAACATCATAGAGCCACCATAGAAATTCCAAAGAAACTTCATGGAAATCCCATAGAATTCCCTTGGGTTTTAATAAGGCATCATATATATTATATATTATATATATATATCTCTCTCTCTCTCTCTTATATCTATATAGATATATATTTGGGAAATTCGACATTTCTGAAAAAAATCCAACAGAATGAAACCAAGAAAGTAAAAGAAAAAATGCTTTAGCAAAGGAAAAGGTAAAAGAAATGTCTGAAAATGTTCACCTCAGACAACAGCTGGGCACAATAGAGGACCACCACAACAAGCATACTATTGAGGATCAAGGTTGCTCATGGGCTACCCGCTTGAAAAATTGTTTGGCTGCTGTTTTTTGGTTTTAATAAGGCATCCTATATTTTGGGAAATTGGGCATTTCTGAGAATTCCAAAAGAATGAAACCAAGAAAGTAAAAGAAAAAAGCTTTAGCAAAGGAAAAGGTAAAAGGCATGTTTGAAAATTTTCACCTCAGACAACAGCTTGACACAATAGAGGGCCATCACAACGAACATACTATTGAGGATCAGGGGTGCTCATGGACTACCCCATTGAAAAATTGTTTGATGGCTGTTTGTTTATTGGGTTTTAATAAGGCATCCTATATTTTGGGAAATTGGGCATTTTGAGAATTCCAAAGAATGGAGCTAAGAAAGTAGTTTAAAAAGAGAAAAGTATTAGCAAAGGAAAGGAAAAGGAAAGGAGAGAATGACCTTGGACAGTTTTCACTTCAAAAAAAAGCTTGACACAATAGAGGACCACCACAACAAACATACTATTTAGGATCAGGGTTGCTCATGGACTACTACCTTGAAAAATTGTTTGAGTGCTGTTTTCAATTGGGTTTTAATAAGGCATCCTATATTTTGGGAAATTGGAATTTTTGAGAATTCCAAGAGAATGGAGCTAAGAAAGTAATTAAAAAAGAGACAAGTATTAGCAAAGGAAAGGGAAAGGAAAGAAGAAAAGGACTTTGGAAAATGTTCACTTCAAAAAAAAAGCTTGACAGAATAGAGGACCCCCACAACAAACGTACTATTGAAGATCAATCTTGCTGATGGGTCACAGCCTTAAAAAGTTGTTTCTTCAGACAACAGCTGGACACAATAGAGGATCACCACAACAAACATACTACAACTATTCTGTGTGTTCAAAAACATGTTGCAAGTATTCATTAAATAATTAATTGATTAATTCAATTTAGTAAAATGAACAAATGCAAGAGTGAAAAAAAACTGAACAAAAAAAATAGGCCTCAGAAAAAAATTACACAATACCGACACACCCAATCATTTACACAGATCCTGAATTATTTTGGAAAAACTTGACACAATACCGACCCATTGCACTAATCAAGATCCAACATTCATTTGTTTGTTGCCTCATGATGTGGGCCGATTTTGTAATGCAACCCCCCTGCGTTTTTTGAAAGTCACTGGGGGAGTTGGAAATGTTGAAGTCATGAATCTGGTTCTGATAGAGACAGTGTATCGAATAGGACATCTTGAAATTGGTTCGTCATTCAGTACATGTATCATGTATTATCACAAAAATATAAGTCATGATGGATTTGCATATGTACTGGTATCTTAAATTTGGAGGTGTGCGTGCGTACGCATACATTGACATACGTACACGCATACGTACACATACGTACGCATACGTACACATACATACATATACATACATACATACATACATACATACATACATACACACATACATACATACATACATACACACATACACACATACACACATACACATATACACACATACACACATACACACATACACACATACACACATACACACATACACACATACACACATACACACATACACACATACACACA